>Ga0209499_1001708_pt1 | contig 14826 bp, 15 predicted proteins | sample C_130208_EF_Meta_FD_187306 | JGI IMG/M metagenome (GOLD analysis project Ga0209499, IMG submission 187306) | Freshwater microbial communities from Lake Croche, Canada to study carbon cycling - C_130208_EF_MetaG (SPAdes) (version 2) | ecosystem: Environmental > Aquatic > Freshwater > Lake...
TTTATTTACAGAATCTTCCCCAGAAATTCTTGCGTGGCTCAAAAAGGGTGCTCCAAAAAAGAAGGAACTCATTTTTCTAAGTCAAGCCATTGTTTCCCAGATTGGTTCCGATACGCTACAGAATCTAGGATTTCAGAATATTATCTGCCTTGAAGAAATGTCTGAGTTATATTACTATCTAGACTTTTCTTATACAGAGTCAACACCTCTAGAGAATACAGTGGCGGCAGTGTCTGCTCTTCTTCGTATGAATCGTGTCTTCATGCCATCCTCATATAAAGGAACTTCCTATTCTTCTATGATTTCTCAACTTTTCGCCATTTCATTTCTATATGACGTGCTGGAGTCTTCCAAGATTTGGCTCATTCAACAGTATTATATTCCATCCCAAGGCAAACGTGCCAAGGAAATTAAGAAATGTCTTCAGACAAATCTTCTGAATCCTTTTATTGACCATGTATTACTTTTGAATGAAACCGACCTTTCCTCCCATTATTTAAAGTTTCAGAAATCAGAAAAGATTCGACAAGTTATTATTGGTCAACGCCTCACCTACAAAATTGTTCTTCAGGAAATCTTCGATGAAATACCCCCTGGTGACCTCGTGGTCTTCGCCAACAGTGATATCTATTTTGACGATTCCTTGAAGGCTCTGTGGGAACTCAATATGGATAATAAATTTTTGTCTTTACTACGATACGAAGAAGAAACAGGTCAATTGTTCGGCCCTCGTTCTGATTCCCAGGATGCGTGGATTGTTTCTGCTGACGCTGTGAAACGTCGTCAATGGAAATGGGACGAACTTGATTTTCCTTTCGGTAAAATGGGATGCGACAATGCCCTGAATCTCGCCATGCTTAAACATAAATTTCTCGTCGCCAATCCTTGCCTATCCATCAAGGCATGGCATGTTCATGCCTCTGGAATCCGCACGTACAATGTAAATGATGTCATCGATAAACCCATGTTTCTTTATGTCGACCCCACAGGGATTCAGGATTTGAAAGTAAAACAGTTTTCTGCCAATGAAAAACGACCATGGAGTAAAGATACCCTATTTTCACGCGTCATTAAGGCAAGCGATAAACATTATCCTATTTTCCATAGCATGGTTCAACGCGATACGAGTGGACCTTGGACGTATGCCGCGAATTCCTCCAATATTTATGAACCCCAGATGGAAAATCTCTATTCTTTTTCGAATGCGTTTGTAACACCTACTGGATTTGTCTATAACTACGATTCTCTCATGATTGGCGACAATGAGTTTCTCAAAGAAGAATGTTCCAAGGAATTTGTGAGTCATATGACCCCTTGTCTGAGTGTTGAGACAATGCTCGCTGTCCCATTTCCTGACCGCCTCGTTGCCGACCCTTACGCCTTTCTCGTAGAGTATATTTCCAAAATTCTCCGTCTAAGGTCTCAAGGTTACAAGGGCACTTTCTGGGTTCCTCGCCTCAATGATATGACAGATATCCTTCAATTGTTCAATTGGGGCTGTCCTAAGTCTGATGTAATGCCCGTTCTACCTCGTGATGAAGGAGTCGTATCCTATGGGCAACGTGTATTTCTTCTTGCTCCTTCATTACCTCGTCCTGGCTTCCTTGTACACAAAGAAGATATTATGGAATTGCGAAAGTGGTCGTATGATTGGATGAGGGAACCAACTCTGAACAATGCCGTTATTTACGTCGATGGCTCTATCATTACAGACGATAATGCCAAGGAGTGGGCATCTCTCTTTCATATCCAATACATTTCCATGTCTATTCTAAGAAAGGAAACATTTTACAAGGCGATTTCTCATTGTCTACGAGGCGCTGGAACCTTCATAGTTCCATATGGTTATAAACATCTTTTCTGGATGCTCCCCATTGGTGCGCGCATTATCGAAATTCAGAAAGATCTTGATATTCACGGCGACAGCGCCCATATGGCTGGAGCATGCGATTGCCCTTATACAGTTATCCTCAAATCGCGTGGTCAGGATATTACAGAGTTAATTGAAAATGTGGCTGTGGAACAACAGAAAGCGTTTGAAACCTATTGCCAAGTTCTTGATTATTCATGGACAAAGTTGCCACGTTTGTATATTCCTGAAGGATTCGAGGGGTTTCATGGACATTCTGGCGACAGTTTCCGTGAAATGGCCAAGATTTGGGAAGAGCGTGGTTACGTTTCTCTGATTCCCACAACTAAGACCCCCTTCTGTTGGCTCGGTGAAGTTGGCAAAACACTTCTTTATGATCGCCCAACATGGGAGTGGCTCGGCGACGTGAAATACGAGAAACTACTTTGTGGAAATCCTCCTCCTGCTCCCAACAACCCTTTCATGAGCCCATGGTCTTTCTGGCCACGTCGTCCTCGCCTTGTAGAACTCCTCGTCCTTGAAGGACTCAATGAGACCCCTTGGAATGAACGTACTCGGAACTTGGTATTTTATGGGCGTGTAGAGAATCATGTACAGAAGAAGCGGAGACCTCTAGACCTTCTGAAAGCATGTGATGATTCCTTCATGCCCGTATCGGTAGGAAATGAAACACCCTATAAATATTCTCATGAAGAGTATTTGCGTCGACTTGCCACAGCACGTTTTGGACTCTGCCTTGCTGGATACGGTTCTAAATGTCATCGTGAGGTCGAATGTATGGCTATGGGAACAATTCCAGTTGTAGCACCCGATGTCGACATGACACATTATGCCGACCCACCCGTAGAAGGAACTCACTTTCTACGTCTCTCAAGTTTTGACCCATCCGAGGCTTCAAGGGTGATTGCCGAATTTGATGAAGCGCGATGGCGTCTCATTTCTGAGAGCGCCCATGCTTGGTGGCTCAAAAACTCTTCTGCCGAAGGAATGTGGAATCTAACAAAATCTCTTGTAGGGTAGATGGAGTTACCTCCCACCCTTGTCATAAATCTTTCTACAAGACCCGATCGTTGGGCTTCCGTTCAAAATGATTTTCGAACCTGGAATCTTCCCATGGAACGTATGAATGCCGTTCAAAAAAAACCAGGTTGGAAAGGTTGTACGCTTTCTCATAAAAAATGTATTCAAATGGCAAAAGAACGAAACTATCCGTGGGTTTTGATTCTGGAAGATGATGCTATTCCAACAGATACAGGATATGATCATTTTATAGAATTATTACCGATTCTTTGGAATTCACGTGATTCATGGGATGTTTTCAATGGGGGCATTTCTGTTATTCATTCCTACACACTTATACAAAAATCTCCCCCTCTCTTTCGTGCAACAGGGTGGGCAACTCAATTTTGTCTAGTAAATATGCAATCATATGATAAATTTATGAATACACTAGATGATGATCCTAAAAAACCAATTGATGTACATTATACCGAAGATGATTTTCGAATGTTATGTACATATCCTCAATTATCTATTCAAAAAGCGGGAAAAAGTGATATAGAGAGTAAAGAAATATCGTACGTTGATAATTTTCAAAAGGTGAACGATAAACTTCGTTGGGAAGTATTAATGAACAATGAAGTGCTTATGACAACCATTCTTTTATCTTTATCTATTACTCTATTTAGTCTTGCGGTTTTTAGGAAACGTAAGTAAAATTGATTTATAATTTCGTTGTAGCCTATACAAACGATGTCTATCCAAATATCTATTAAGACAATTGAAGACGCATTTACACTCTTTAGTTTTCTGAAACAACATAATCTTCCCTTTCACGTTCCTGCTGACTCTGTAGAAAAACTTATAACTATTCTACAGAATCATAATTTAATACCCTATAAGGATATTCTTAAGGGCGGCCCTCTTGAGAAATTGTGTATTGATCGAACATTTGATACGGAACATGTCGAAGCTACGAGCGCCTTCAAACACTTTTGTGGCCGTGAATGGCTTATAAACGGGAAATATATTACAGGGCAAATATTCATTGAACGTGTTCAACAGCATGCCAGTATACACAATTTACGTGAGGGGTTCTATACTCGCCTCGATAGTGAATTACAAGAGGCTCTTAATACGACAAAACCGGTTGTGAATGATTATGAACTATCTCAACTCTTTCAGAATGCGGTAAACCCTCCTGTGACATATTTCTCTTAGACAGCTGGGCGTTTAATGTTTAAATAATTTACTCCTATCTTTAAAGGGGACCGCAGTAATCGTAAATTCGGTCACGATTCCCTGTTCTTTGAGTTCTAAGAATGTATCCGTTAATTGTGCCTTGAACTTATTCATAAATTCTATTTTACCAGCATATTCATCATTGTACACATACTTCTCTTTTGGTGAATATGGTGTAAAAGGATTTGAAAAAGACCATTCACCTTCTCCACGTATATTTGGCATAATACAATTTTTACCATCTATAAGATCACATGACTCGGCAACATTGTATCAGACCATGATTATACCCATCGTGTTCTCCCATTCTTTTGGGCGTTTATTTCGTTTTCGGGTCGATGTTTTCTTCTTTTTAACACCATTTGGAGTTTTATGATTTCCAATAGGTTCCTATTCATTATCTATCACCATCCACCAGTATTTATTCTCCCCACGCCGTACTGTAGAATCACGAAGAGTCTTTGGATCTATAGATGGCTTACCAGATGGCATTTACCTATACTTTATATAAATAATATCTCGGAACTTTTTAAGACGATAAAACTGGTTGTGAATGATTTTGAGCTATTTCAGGACTTGGTAAAACCGGCCTTGAAACCGGTATTGGGGGTGTTGTTAGAGCTGGCCTTGAAACCGGTATTGGGGGTGTTGTTAGAGCTGGTATTGGAACTGGCCTTGGAACCGTCCTTGGAGCCGTTCTTGGAGGTGGTTTTGAAGCCTTTCTTGTAACTGATTTTGGAGCTGGTTTTGGAGCTGGTTTTGGAACTGGTTTTGAAGTCTTTCTTGTAACTGGTCTTGGAGCTGGTTTTGAAGTCTTTCTTGGAGCTGATTTTGGAGCTGATTTTGGAGCTGGTTTTGGAACTGGTTTTGGAGCTGGCTTTGGAGCTGGCTTTGTAACTGTCCTTGTAACTGACCTTGTAACTGGCCTTGTAACTGACCTTGTAACTGGTCTTGGAATCTCTGGTTGAGGAAGTTGTGTCACATTTCTCTTAACCTTTCGTGTCTGTTGTTTCGGAACATATTTCTGTGGCTTTCTTACCCTGAGTCCCTCATACTTTTTTTGTAATTCCTGTATAAACGAATCTGTATTCTGTCCACCACGATTAAGTTTTATAAACGTCATAACATCTCGTTGTTGTGCTCTACGTCCCAATCGGGCTTCTAATACATCTCCAGCCCGTTGACGATTTTGCCGCAATTTCAATTGTTTGAGAGTGAACCCCATCTACTATTACTTTATAAAACGTAGAATTCCCAGAGAGGCTGTAATAAGTCCAGCACCACCCAAAGCTCCAAGAGATGGAATTTCCTTGGCATACATGAGGCCCCATCCATATCCAGCCGCTACACCAATAAATGTCAGAATTGAGAAAATGGCAGTCGGTAATCTCGGAATTGAGAAAAAACGTAAAAAGTACCCTAAGAAACTAATAAATATATTGAATAATATCATGGGGATCCAAACATTCGAATCACGACTGATCGTTTCGCCCTTGAAAAAGATCCATGCTATAATTCCTAAAAATGCGGCGGGATAGAGTTGTAGAATCGGAAGAAACGGTGATGACCCTTCTGCTGTTTTCGCAACTAAGAAAATAAGAGTTTCTGTAATGGCAGCAACGAGACCCACCCCAATTCCCAGAAATATTTTGGATTTATCTTTTGCTTCTTTCTGCTGATTTCCGTTTCCATCCTTTGTATATTTAGCGATCATGATTACGCCCGCAAAGGCCATAAGAAGCAATGGCAGTGCCCTTAGATCAAATGTCTCACCCAGAAATAAAACACCCAAAAGAATATTGAAAAAAGGATATGTATAAAAAATAGCCAGCGCTGAACCAGCGGGAAGAAGTTCATAGGATAAAAATGAAGCAGCAATATGAACAAGATTTAACAATCCAAATCCCAGCGATTTCGCAATCGCATAACTCGATCCCCATGATGATTGAAGTTCTTTTTCGGGTGCTAATGTGCTAGCCAGCGCAGTATAAACACCCGTACGCGACAAAAGTTGTGTCGGTAAAGATGTATTTAATTGTTTTATCAAAATTGGATGAAGTGCCAAGGCTATTTCACCCACAATCGTCGTAACGGTCGCCAATTCAGCGCTCATACCCCTCTATACTTGACGACCTTTTTGTAAAATAACTATATAAACTAATAAAAGAAGAAACAAATATGGCCAACGATCCACGTCGTAGCGAACATTTTCAAAAAGGGATTCTCAGTGTGACAAAAGGTTCGCAATCCATTTATTACGAGATTTCTTCTGCTCTCTCTTCCAAACGTGGGTCCGTAATAGGAAGACACGGAACACTCGAATTTGCAGTCATGTACAACATTATCAGAAAACAACCTATTCAAGATTATTATCTTCAACAGCTCGAACGAAATGCGGGTATCTTCCCTTACGGGCAAGAACATGCTGAAGCATGGGCGAAAATGTATTATGATGCCATGAGAGAAGCAGATATTATGGCTGGAGGATGGTATTCGCCGATTGCCAAGGCTGAATTATCCTTCCTCGATATTCATAAAATTCCTGTTATTCCTTTACGAAGCCTTGAACCTTATTATATTGACGAACCTTGGCTAAGAGCCCTTGAAGGACATCGTGTCACAGTTGTTTCGTCGTTTGCCGATACGATGCGAAAACAACTCGGTCGCGCTGAGGCCATTTGGGGATCTCGCAGTTCGGCGCTACTTCCTCATTCTATTCAATGGAGTTTCGTGCGGTCCTATTACAGTTCTGTTCTTGCTGGGGATAAACCATGTGGTTGGTCTGTGAAAAACTGGAAAGAAGCGGTTGATTCTCTTATAGGGGAAGTTCTGAAAACAAACGCCGAAGTTGTTCTTATAGGATGTGGTGGGCTTGGTATGCCTCTTGGGGCTGAACTCAAAAAGCGCGGACTTGTATGTGTCGTTCTTGGCGGAGCAATACAGAATATTTTTGGAATCAAAGGAAAGCGATGGGAGCAACACCCGATTGTGGGTGGATTTTGGAACGATGCGTGGGTTTCACCCAGTTCAGACGAAATTCCCGCGGGGGCTTCGCTAATTGAGGGGGGGTGTTACTGGTGAAAAAATTGAACTGCCGTCGTGACAATTGGAGTGTACACAAATGTTACCTGAACCATGTGAAATCCCCCAAGTATACGGAACAATTATTGTTAGCCCAGATAGTAAAATTCTTCTTGTGAGAGGAAGAAACGGTGGAAAGTGGTCCTTTCCCAAAGGACATCCTGAAAAAGATGAAGATGGGTACCAATGTGCTTGGCGTGAAACTGCCGAGGAAACAGGTATTTCTCTTCCACCCTCCACTGATAAAGACGAAATTCTTAATCTCTCCAAAGGCCGCTATTTCGTCCATCGTCTTTCATCAAAGCCACGTGTAAATGTACATGATTTTAATGAACTAAACGACATTGGGTGGTACACAATCCGTGAAATGCGCGGCCTCTTTAAAAATATTGATATTAGTTGTTTTCTCAAGAACCACACAGACATTCTTTGGGCTCCTCTTTCTCAGGAACTTCACGCATAAATTCCGCTGGGAAATTATCTTGAAATGTCTGTTTTTCAAATACATAGATGGGTGCGAGAGGCAGACTATTCTCTCGCTCCCTTGAATCCATTTTTATATATTTTCCCACATATTCTTCCTTTCCTGGCGAGATCACGTAATTGTAGTACTTGCCGATAACACAGTTGTAAATCTTTATAATGCCTGACATGGTTTATAAGGATTTCGTGTTGCGCGTTGATATCAATTTTTTAGCGGCTGTTTTTACGACGGCGAGTCTTGCGCTGCTTTCTAGAGCCCTTTCGCCCCTTACGATTACGGCGACTCTTTCTGCGACCGCCCACAGGGATTGTTTGTCCGTCGGGCCCGTTCGGGTCTCCAATTCCACCTGGCCATGTAACTGTTAAAGAAGGGGATCGCATCTCTACTTATAGGCGGCAAAAAATTGAACGCGCGATTCGTTCCTAGTGTAGGTACCAATATGTCTTTTAACCAAGAGCAGTTCAACTACCGTTGCGAGGTTGTGCGCGTAAATCGCCGCGTGGGCAATCAGCCACGAACCAAGACCACGCACGCATTCAGCGATATTCAAGAAGCTTACATCTGGATCCAGCAGAACGCAAATATCCAGATTCCCCAAGATCGAAACGCCAGCCAAGTCGGCAACTACGAGTGCCTTTCCTTTCCTTTCACCACCGACATTCTCAACATGAACGTGCGTCGTGAAGGATTCGAGTTCGGCGTGATTCCTCTCACTTCAGATACCAGATACTACACAATCTACTACGTTCCTGAGGACCAAGACTAAGGGGTGACAAAAGATAACAAACAACTATAAAAATAAAAACAACTATAAAATACTATACAGAGGTTATACAATCCGTTTATTTAGATTCACTTGTAAGCATTTTTCATGGATGATGTAACAATATTTCTAAATAGTTTTTTTTCATTGGCTGTTGAAACATTGTATTGATATATACCCATTCCAAGAAATAATATCATAATGGAATTTATAATAAGTTCTATTATTGCATATATTTTTAACATATCTTCGACTATGGATTCTGGGCATTTACATTTTCTCAAGGCCGCAATATGTTGAAGTGTAAATATAGCCCAAATAAAAATACCAACTACTACAGAAAGTACTGGTATAAATAATACTGGAAATCTCAAAAGAAAATTAATTAATGATTTTCCGAATAGTAATGCGATTCCCAGATATAAAATCATAAAATAAGAGAATAGTAATATATATTGACGTTTAGATTTCTCAACCTCGGGACATGGGCATGCTTCTGTTTTCTTTATAAAATATACGCATGATACAAATAAACATAAATTTATAAAATTAAGTACTTGCTGGAGCATTTCTAATTATAGTAGAAAAAAAAACCATATAATAGATGGCGGGGTGTCCCGATAGAGCACCTTTTTTATGCGGAAATAAGACATTGTCAAGAGGACTCTGTGTTCAAACCGAGGCAGACTGTTCGACCCGCAGCAATAGCCTTCGAAACATTCCTAAAACACCCGAAAATGCTCTCGGAAAGAAATATGGTTATACCGATGAACCAGATTTAGGTCGACACTGTTATTTTTCACAAGAAACTATGAAACTCAATTATACTGCGACATTCGATGATGGCGAAGAAGTTCCTCCCACATTTTCATGTTTGACCTATAATATTTGGGGTCTTGCCAAAAATTTAAAAATTCAACGTCTTTTTCAACTTCGCAAACCTCTCTTGGAAGATACCATTCGAAAATCAGGAGCAGATTTATTATGTCTTCAAGAAATGAGCGCATTTTCTTATGGAGAACTTGAAGGGCTTATCCGTGAATACAAATTTGCGAGTGAAGTTCCATATCCACAAGGGACTCCTGTTGCTGGTCGAAATCGTCAAGTCGATGTGTATTTTTTATCTAAATATAAACCCTCCGCAATACATGTGTATGGTCTTCCAGGAGTTCTTGGATATAGTAATTGTTTTATGGTAGTTGAATATAAGAATCTTATCGTATTTAATCTATACAATCAAGCAGGAAGTATTCATAGTCCTGGACAAACACATAAATGGATTCATTATTCGCGATGTCGTTACGATATTTTACAAACAATCTGGAATTTAATTCAGATCAAGTATTCTGAAAAAAATGTGGTTATATGCGGTGATTTTAACTTTCATTTAGACGGTTCTATCGATGAATGGCCAGAAATTGAAATGATCCATACCTTAAAAGCAAATGGTTTTATTGATACCTTTCGTTCTGTAAATCCAGGATTACCAGGACTTACAGAAGATACTGATTTGAATCTTATGCGATGGAATCAAAAACTCATTGAGAAACACCTTCGATACGACGGCATTCTGTTTCGAGGAGCATGGAAACCTACAAGTTCTGAAGTATTCGGAACAGAAATAAGATGTTTAACACCCGCAGATTCTGAATGGTTTATTGAGAATATGTCTGAGGCAAAAGAAAAGGGATTAGAACATTTACGGCTATGTGAAGGAGGAGGAATACCTATAAATCCTTCTGATCATTTTGGTGTTATCACAAATTTTTCAATGCCTGCTAAGGGTGGACGTCGTATCCGTAAAAGCACTCGCAGACGGCGACGAAGATCCAGAAGAAGAATCTTCTAAACACGATAGACAAAGTCCGTTCCTCGCTGGTTGATGGCAACGTTCACACATATAAAATCCTCGATAAATCCATGAAATAATACGACGACTGAAACAACTCCACATTGTTATTATACAGGGTCTAAGGTTTAGACTCTATATAAGAATAAGAATGAGCGACCAAACAGTGTGCCATATAACCAAATCACGCGGGCTTGCCGTTGTGATCAACAGTACCCCCAAATATTATTGGTTGCTACCCGCAACGGTAGGTCTTCTTCGACGTTACGGAACTGCCGTCCTTAGCAGTCTCTACATCGCTACGGAAGAACCTGATCATCCCGTGATCCAATATCTTATAAAAGAAGGTGTTCGTATTCTCGATATCGGACAAGAAAATGCTGATTTTTTTGAATCACGTGCTGCCGCCATGCGTCTTCTTCCTCCTGAAGTGCCATTTGTGATCCCTATTCAAGAAGATTTTCTCTTGGAACGCCCTGGTATTGATTTCAAAGAACTGAATTGTGCTATTCGTATGATGGATGAAGACAACAGTATTGCCAGTATGCGATTCATGCCATCACCTCCCGTAAAATCGAATCTAAGTTATTGGGGTAAATGGGCCCGTAACGGCCCCGAAGATCAAGCCTTTTCCTATCAAGCGACTCTTTGGCGTCGCGAACTATATTTAGGTTACATGGAAGCACTCATCGCCGACACGAAAACGAAACACCCAAATTTCACAAAAGCCGAATACAATCAGTATGCCATTCGCACAAATCCCGCCGAGACACTTGAGGGTCTTCCTTTACTGAAGCAAATCTGTGAAGGCCGTATTCATCTCTGCTGGGCACGCGCGGGTCCATGGGCAAACGCCGTCTATATGTGTCCATGGCCCTATTATCCTACCGCCATTAAAAACGGAATTCTTGAACCGTCGGCTAACGAACTTTTACGCCGTGAAGGATTTGTACATGTTTGTTATGGATTTCGTTAGAACGTAAAATTGAGCGGTGCAGTTTCGAGTGCAGTAGGTAGAAAAGATGGAAGGAAGGTCCGCGATCTCTTTATTTTCAGGTTGCGGTGGAGATACGCTTGGCCTTGAGCGTGCTGGATTCAAGGTAGTTGCTTTCAATGAATTCAAAAAGTGGGCGGTGGATACACACAATACCAACTTCCCGTCTTCTGTACTTTTACAAGGCGAGAAAGGTGTTACGGATATTACCAAAGTACCCGACTCGGTGTTCACACCTTATAAAGGAAAGGTCGATATTGTCTTTGCTGGCTTTCCTTGTCAGGGCTTCAGCAAGGCGGGTAAGAAAAGCGAGATGGATCCTCGCAATCAGATGTTTCGTCAGTTTGTGCGTGTCGCGAAATGTGTCGAACCATCCTTCATTATTGGTGAAAATGTCACGGGACTCTTAAAGATGCGCTCAGGTCCGAAAGACAGCGACCCTTTGATGATTGATCTGATTCGTACCGCCTTTGCCGAGATTGGGTATACTATGACACATCAAATATTGGAAGCCAATGAATTCGGCGTTCCTCAGAAACGTAAACGTATTGTTCTCGTGGGTTGGCGCACTGGGATTTCACTGGATCCCGCAAGTTTCTGGGCGGGCGTCAATGCGTGGGGTGCCACACGCCCCGTTGTGAAACTCTCTTCCTTTGTGAAACCATCTCTTGAAGGAGCACACGAACTTCTTCCCGCAGCTATACCTCCTGATTTCGCTGCCGTGGCTCTACCCATTCCAGAAGAGATTGAGGTGAGCGGCTTAGCGCATCCGTACATTGTGTTGAAAGCGAATGCCTTTAATGCGACATATGATGAAAAAACGCATGATCGGCTTCTTTCCTGTGGTAAGCGCGATAGCCCCATTCATTCTGAGATACTTGACTTGAACCAAGATTCCAAGACAATTATCTGTACATATGACCATCAGCCTCGACTTCTTGTTGGGCTTTTGAAACCCAGTGGAAAAGCTTATGCCCGCTCTCTTCTTCCAGACGAACTCAAACAGATCCAGGGATTTCCTGCCGACTTTCTTATGCGCGGCTCTCTGAAGGAACAAGTCGTTCAAATCGGCAATGCTGTCCCGCCCGCACTTATCGAGGCCGTGGCACGTCAACTCTTACGTGTGCTGCCTTTGAAGAAACCTATGAAAGTATTCAAGGTTGTAGCCAAATAGCATAACACGATTATTGTTCTTAATAAACACGGGTGAGAAAACGAATACACATAAAAAAATAAATAAATTATATATTAAGAAGATGAAAGGTTTTAAAATGATTCAGAAGCAAGGTTAAAGAATTGAAACTATCGTCTATTATTTTTTCTTGATTTTCTATTACGTCGCCTTCTTGGTTTTGCTCGAAAAAAATGTGCCGCTGCCGCTGTTCCCGCCGCTAAGGCACCCATCCCCGCCACTGCTGGTGATATCGCCGCTGTCAATGCTATAGCGGCGGCACATTGCCCTGCTAAACACAGTTTCGCATATAAGTTTCCTTCTGGATCTTTAGTTATTATAATCTGTGATCCTTCTTCATTATCTAATTGACGAACGATTTCTTCGAAACTATTTGCGTCAATGGACTTACCTGTAGATGGCGTTGACATGGGTGTGATAGCCATATTGGCGAGCCCAATTGCGGGCGTGGGTGGTGGGGCACCTGGGGCTAGGTGACGGCGTGGCGGGGTTATGGGCGTAGAGGGTGGTGTGGGGGGTGGTGTAGATTGGGGCGCACGGACTCTTAATGCCTTCGTAAGTTTGTTCCTTGCTCTAAGGGTCCTATTACCCTTTTCCTTATTGCTCATGCCCATACCAGCTGTGCCATAGATCCAAGGGTCGTTAACACCATTGTAAATACTACTATTGAAATTCAGCGACATCTCTCTACTATAATGCAAAAATTGAAGTAGTTGACCCTACTTTTTTACGTAATCTAAATAAAGATGAATAGTGAATGGTTCGCCTACATTTTGAAGCACCAAGACGAGCAATGGAACTGGCAACAACTTTGTTCTAATCCTCTTCTTACCTGGAAAATGATTGAGAATTATCCGGGATTACATTGGGATTTCAATCATGTATCCATGAATCCGAACGTGACTGCCGACATTATCATCAAACATCCACAATATGATTGGAACAATTTCTTATATACAGCGAACCCAAATTTTGAGTTCGCTCATACATTCATCACCGAGGGTATGTTTGAACATAGTTTCGAATGGAATTGGCTATATATGACCTTTCATAAGAATATTACATTGGAGATAATTCAGAACAATCCTACTAAACCTTGGAATCCATTGTATATTTCACGCAATCCCAATATCCCTCTTAACCTTATACGTAAACATCTTTCAGACCCTTTTGAAGATCTCTTTGACTTCCTACCCAAAAATCGTTCAAAAATATGGAGTAGAGGTTTTCTTAGCGAAAATCCTCGTATCACAATCGATTTAGTCAAGGACTTTCCTGAGTATCCTTGGAACTGGCAACTTCTTAGTAAAAACCCTTCCATTACTTTACAAGATATTTCTGAAAATTCTTTGCCTTGGGATTGGCCCTTTGTTTCTCAGAATCCGAACCTTCAATGGAGTTATGTAAAACAGAACCCTACAAAAAACTGGAATTGGAACGCACTTAGTAAACACCCCAACATTACCTTTGATACAATCTTCGCGAATCCTGATTGTCCATGGGAGACTCCCATGTTTAACATAAATCCAAATCTGACATGGGATATCGTAGATGCCCACCCAGAAATTCCCTGGAATTACTACCTTCTTTCTGCCAATCCTATGCCCTATTATTGCGAGTCGGCAGCAAAAAAGCGTTGCCTTGAACGGTGTGCATTGCTCAAGGAGGAATTGTTGTATTCTAGATAGATGGAACTACATAATATAAAAGTTGTTCCCGATGATATTCTTACTAAATTAAATACAATGATGAATCGTGACTGTCAAGCATACTGAAGACTATAAATTCAGTATGCTCTAATTAGAGTAGGGATGATTAAGACTAGAAAGAATAAAGTATTTTCGGAACATTTTATTCGTTCTAAGATAACTACAATAAATTATGATAAATACCTTGATAGGACATTTTATTTTGGAGAAGACCCATTTAAGTTACCAGCAGATGATGATTGGGACCCAAAAACAGGTTCATGTGCCATTCATGCTTTATTCACAATTGAGGCTCTAGGAAAAAAAGTTACAGAACAAATCAAACAATATAAAGGGTTTCACGAAGTTACTGAAAAAAATATAGAGAATATTTTATCTAAACTTGATAAAGGAAAAATTATTGAATTTACTCATTCTTATAGAAATAAATCTATTACCTTACCAAGAAATAATTTATATGATTCACACGATTTTATTTTAGTTAAAGGAGGTAATAAATATTTTTTATCTCAAGGATTTCAGTTTGAATATAAGCATTTATTATCTTCTTATACGAGGAAACAAGTAGAAAAAATGTTAAATGATATTGTTACATATCTCTGTGATTATGATAATATAAAGTTATGGAAAAATTTAGATTTAT
>Ga0209499_1001711_pt1 | contig 14823 bp, 15 predicted proteins | sample C_130208_EF_Meta_FD_187306 | JGI IMG/M metagenome (GOLD analysis project Ga0209499, IMG submission 187306) | Freshwater microbial communities from Lake Croche, Canada to study carbon cycling - C_130208_EF_MetaG (SPAdes) (version 2) | ecosystem: Environmental > Aquatic > Freshwater > Lake...
CAAGATGCGAAGAAGAGTTGTTTTGCCGGCACCGTTAAGGCCAAGGATTACAACACGAGAACCCTTATCAATTACACAACTAACGTCGGTAAAGATTTCCAGCGAACCATAAGATTTCGAAAGCTCTTCACCCGATAGGGGAGTCTTGCCACATGGGGCAGGTGTTGGGAATCGTAGCTTTGCGACCTTGTCAGCAACGCGCACATCTTCGAGGCCAGAACGCAACTTCTCGGCGCGACGTAACATACCTTGGGCGGCAGTTGCCTTAGAAGCTTTGGCACGCATTTTCTCGCCCTGCTTCTGCAAAATCTCGGCGCGCTTTTCAGCATTGGCGCGCTCTTTCTTACGACGATGCTCATCTTGTTCACGTTGTAATAAATAGGCTTTCCAACCTAAGTTATAAACATCTATAACGTTACGGTTGGCATCTAGATAGAAAACTTTATTAACTACAGTTTCGATCAAGTTAACATCGTGCGAGATGATTACTAGTCCGCCTGAATACTTAGCCAAATAATCGCGTAACCAGTTGATCGAATCAGCATCTAAGTGGTTAGTTGGCTCATCAAGCAGAAGTGTTTCAGCACCACTGAAAAGAATGCGAGCAAGTTCAATACGGCGGCGCTGACCACCAGATAACGTGGCAAGTTCGTGATCGAATACTGCTTGGGCAACGCCGAGGGATGTGGCGATTGCTTCGGCTTCAGCCGTTGCGGCATAACCACCGGCAGCACTGAATTCATGTTCAACGCGGGTGTAGCGATCCATTGCTTTTTCAAGTGCTTCGCCCTCAGAAGTTGCCATCTCTTCTTCGACAACGCGCATACGATGAGAAATTTGATCAAGATTGCGAGCCGACAAGATGCGCTCGATTACGCTGCCAGTTTCTTCGCCAACGCGGGGGTCTTGGGGCAGATAACCGATTTTGCCGGTGCGGTTTACCGCACCTCCAGCTGGCATATTTTCACCAGCTAATACTTTGGCCAGAGTTGATTTACCAGCACCATTACGACCAACGAAACCGATGCGATCGCCATTGTTAATACGCACGGTTACGCCCTTTACTAGCAGGCGTGCGCCCGCGCGTAGTTCAAGGGCTTGAGTTGAAATCACGTCGCAGTCTAACTGAAGATTAGGCGGCTGAAATACGAGATTTACGAGGGGTAGCAAATGCTTTGCCGACCTCGGTTAACTCGAGTGAAACCTGAGCTTTAATGGTCTCTTCAGACTTTAATAACGCTGTTAATTCAGCAATTGTCTTCTTGAGTTCCTTGCTTTCAGTTTCTAATTCAATTTTGCTCATCTTAGTTAGACGACGAAGCGGCATATCGAGAATATATGTGACCTGTTCGTCATTTAACTTGAAATCCTTCATTAACTTCTCTTTTGCAGTTGCCGCATCATCACTACCGCGAATGATCTTAATTACCTTATCGATATCGATAATTGCCTTGAGTAAGCCATCGACCAGAGTTAAACGTGAGGTTGCCTTAGCTTTGCGGAATTCTGAGCGACGACGTACAACTTCAATGCGGTGCTCGATAAATACTTCCAGCAATTTCTTTAGACCCAGAGTTTGTGGGCGACCATTTACAAGTGCTACCGCGTTAATCGCGAAAGCATCTTCCATCGGCGTTAATTTAAATAGTTGTTCAAGTACTTTCTCAGGTTCGAAACCATTTTTGATTTCAATAACCACGTTAGTACCAGTCTGACCATCAGTTAAATCGATGATGTCTGAAATACCTTGGATCTTCTTTGCTTTAGCCAGGTCGGCAATTCGCTCAACAACTTTTTCCGGACCAATATTAAAAGGCAGTTCCTTGATGGTGATACCCATTTTGCGGGTAGTTACTTTGCTAATTTCAACGCTAGCGCGCACCTTTACCGAACCTTTGCCAGTCTCGTAAGCATCTTGAATTCCTTCGATGCCCACAATCTCGCCACCAGTTGGGAAATCAGGACCTGGTACAAACTTCATTAACTGCTTAAGTGTTGCCTTTGGGTTTTCAATTAAATATTTAGTTGCCGCAATTACTTCACCTAAGTTATGTGGTGCCATATTGGTAGCCATACCAACTGCAATACCTGAACCGCCATTAACTAAAAGGTTTGGATAAGCAGCCGGCAGAACCAGCGGCTCTTGTAATTGACCGTCGTAGTTCGGGCCAAAATCAACAGTGTCTTCATCGGTCTCAGCAACCATCGCCATGGCAGCGGAACCTAAGCGAGATTCGGTGTAACGCATTGCAGCTGGGCCAGAATCGAGGGAACCAAAGTTTCCGTGACCATCGATCAGCGGCAAACGCATTGAGAAACTTTGCGCCATGCGAACTAGTGCGTCATAAATTGCACTATCACCGTGTGGGTGCAACTTACCCATTACTTCACCAACTACACGAGCACTCTTTACGTGACCACGTTCAGGGCGTAAACCCATTTCAGACATCTGATGCAGGATGCGACGGTGAACTGGCTTTAAACCATCGCGCGCATCAGGAAGAGCGCGAGAATAAATTACCGAATATGCGTATTCGAGAAATGATTCTGACATTTCAGATGAAACATCAACGTCAACAATCTTGCCGGGATACTCGCCAGCTTTAGGACCAACTGGTTTTTTCGATTTTGCGGCGCTCTTAGAGGGTGTCTGTGCCGTAGCCATGGCGGTGATTCTGCCAATAAGTTGGGCTAAACCTGCGCATCTAGGGCTGGGCGCGCCCCCACGATTGCAACACACTTGGCAGCAATGGTCAGAGCAGCACCTAGTGATTGTGTGAAATCAAGACCGGCTTGGTCGGCAGCAATAAATCCAGCCGCAAAACTATCGCCAGCACCAGTTGTATCAATTACTTGAGCAGAAATTGCCGGTAATGAAATTGAAGCAGAGCCACGATTAGCGGCAATAACGCCATGTGATCCTCGTTTGACCACGATGGTGGGACAGATCTGTAATAAATCTGCGATTGCATTATCAAGATCAGTTGTTGACGATAGATATTTTGCTTCATCTTCATTGAGCAATAAGCAGTGAACTTGGTTTATCCAGGCCCGAATTTCAGCAATTGGTACACCAGTCATGCCACCAACGGTTGCAGGATCCAAATAAATCTTTAGCCCAGCTGCTTTTATTTTGCCGATCATTTGCAGAATTCCAGGGCGAGATTTCGGATCAAGTAGCGCGTAACCTGAAATATAGGCAGCATTGAAAGTATCTAGTTCGGGCAAATCAGCCAGAGTTAAACCGCTATTTGCACCATTGTCCGGAAACATGCTGCGTTCGCCATCTTTATCAACGATTACAACCACTATTCCGGTTGGTGCGCCATGAACATCTATTTCTGAATAACTAACGCCTAGACGATCAAATTCGCTGCGCACTGCAACACCTGCAGCATCTTTACCAATGCGTGCCAGCATATGACTTTGGGCGCCGGCAATACGTAGCCAAGCAGCAACATTGCCACCTGCGCCACCACCATGAGTTGATACTTTTGCAGCAGTATCACTGCCGTAATTGATATCGCTAGAAATAATGGCAACTACATCGAGGTTAACTTCACCAATGCAGAGTATTTTCGACATATCTAGTTACTAGCGCTAGTTAATGGCATTGGCAATATCAGCAGCAAGTGCGCTATTTGATTTAATGATTTCGATATTTACCGAAAGTGATTCTCCTTGTGAAGTCGTATGGAAATGCTCTAGTAAGAACGGTGTTACATCTTTACCTGTTATATGAGCAGCCTCTGCCTTTGCTAAACCAATAGCTAAAATTTGATCATGCTTAGCGCGGTTCATCTCTTTTGCAACTGGGTTGGCAACTAGCAAGGCGGCGCCATTTGTGCCAACTGATTCGCGCGCTTTAATTACAGCTGCGATATCAGCTGCTGATTCAACGCGATGCTCGATCGTGAAACCGGAATCAGTTAAGTAGAAACCAGGAAATGCCGTGGTTTTATATCCGACTAACCCAATTGCTAGCGTCTCTAACCGCTCAAGCGTTGCACCAACATCGAGAATAGATTTAACGCCTGCGCAAACTACCGTCATGTCTAGCTTTGAAAGCGCAGTTAAGTCGGCAGATTCATCGAATGATTCGTCAGCGCCACGGTGGACGCCACCTAAGCCACCAGTTGCAAAAACTTTAATGCCAGCTTGCGCGGCTAAATGAGCAGTTGCCGCAACAGTGGTTGCAGCTGATTTCTTACTCGCCACCAAAACGGCTAAATCACGGCTAGATGCTTTGCTGATGTCATCGCGGATTGCGATTGCTACCAGTTGCTCATCAGTTAATCCGATATGAACTATGCCATCTAGGATCGCAATTGTTGCTGGAGTTGCACCATGTTCGCGCACGATTGCTTCAACTTCACGGGCCACATTCAAATTCGATGGACGCGGCAATCCGTGGCTGATAATCGTTGATTCGAGGGCAACTATCGGCGAATTACTCGCAAGCGCTGCTGCAACCTCAGGCGAAAAGACAAGTGCGGATTTCATGCCCTAACCTTAACGCATGCATCTTCACCAAATCTTGCCGGCAATTGTTGCCGGGCTTGGGGTATTAGATGCGCGTGATGAAATTGCAGCTGGTGAATCACCAAGTGGCCGCGAAGTACTTTTCTTAATTGATGGTTTAGGCGATGAAGTAATCGATAAATACGCTGAATATATTCCGACGCTTTCAACCTTTACGCGAAGTGGGCGAGTGCAAACTGCTTTCCCTTCAACTACGGCCACCTCTCTTGCAACACTTACCACTGGAACTTTGCCCGGTGCGCATGGCATGTTGGGTTACACCGTGCGAGTGCCACGTAGCGATGGCCGAATTTTGAATGCCTTGAAATGGGATGACCGAGTTGATCCAACTTACTGGCAACCAGTTCCGACTTTATTTGAGCGAGCAACTGCAGCTGGTGTAAATGTTTCGCATGTGGCAGCTAAACGTTATGAAAATACTGGATTCACACAAGCGGTATTTCGCGGCGCAACTTATCGTGGTGCAAACGTAGTTGATGATTTAGTTGCCCAAACTAAATTAGCTCTAGCTAAATCGCCATCTTTGGTTTATCTCTATATGAATGATCTTGATTCGGCCGGTCATAACGATGGCGTTGGTTCTGATAAGTGGTTAGCAGCGCTAACGATGCTCGATCACATGGCTAAGCAATTAATTATTGAACTTCCGAAAGGGACTCGAATTTGGCTCACTGCTGACCATGGCATGGTTAATGTCGAAGAGAAAATTGTGATAGGTCGCGATAATCAATTACTAACTGACATTGCCACGATTGCGGGGGAGCCTCGCGCTCGCCATCTATACCTAGATGAAGCACTTGATTCTGTATCAGCGCGTAATGAAGTTAAATCTCGCTGGGAAGAGTTCCTAGGCAATCGCGCCGATATCTATACCCGCGAGGATGCCCTCACTATTGGCTTATTTGGCCCGAATCCCAGTGCTGATGCATTCGATCGTATGGGCGAAATTATTGCGATCGCTAAAGGTGGCGTAATTTTAATTGAGGAAGAGCGCGAGAGTTTAGAAGGCTCAATGATTGGCCATCATGGCGCACTTACTGAACTTGAGAATTACGTGCCGTTATTGCAAAAGACGATTAATTAATCTTCGTCTTTCTTCTGGCCAAACATAATTTCATCCCAACTTGGCACCTTTGCGCGACCTTGCACACCATCTTTTGCGGACTCAGTATCAGCATCGGTGCGAATTGAAACTAAGCGTGGAGTTTCGCGCACAGGTTCAGTGGCGCGAGGGTTGCGATCAACTTGCTCGGTATAAATCAAACCTGGTTCCAGTGGCGCGCGCGGTGCTGGAGTTTCTTCACCAAGTAACCAACGAGCATTGTCATCAAGAGCATTTAGCGCACGACGTGTTGGATCGTATTCCCATTGGCCGGTGCCATGCCCATCAGAAGTTGGATAAGAAACTTGAATGGTCCAGATACCGGTTTCAATTCGCCAGCAGTTGTAATTAATTTGCGTGATATCGACACCACGTGGCGCTAAGCGCAGAACAATTGCATCACCAAAGTTAACTGGTTCGCGTCCTGGTTCTTTGCGCACAATCACTGTGGCAACTCGATCAATAATAAATTGACGTTCCTGCAAAATTGGCCCGCTAAAACGTTCAACTTTTTCAACTGTGATTTTGCCATCTTGGGCAATTGATTCTGGTGATTCACCAGTGCGCAGACGACGTTGAATATCTTTAACAGAAATCTGAGCAGCTTCTTCATCTTGCACTGACATCAAACGCGGTTGATTAACTGTTGAACGCAAGGTGTCGCTAATTCGAACACTGAATTCTTTGCCGTCGCTATCTAGTAGAGATAGATACAGGCCATCTTCAGACTTGCCGTTCACGCGCAGTTCGCTCATAGTTTTCAGAGCCTAACCGATGAGCCGTGACATTAGCGGGATTTCGAAGGAGTAGAATTGCGTAATGACTGATGCAAAGTTGATAGCCGAACTTCTGGAATTAGCGAAACGAGTAGGGCGCGAAGCGGGCGAATTACTACAAAACCGACCAGCAGCTTTTGAGGTTACATCGAAGTCGACTGCAATTGATGTGGTCACGCAGATGGATTCGCAGAGCGAAAACCACATCGTCTCCGAAATTCTAAAAAGTCGGCCAGGCGATGGCATCATCGGCGAAGAAGGATCTGAGCGAACCTCAAAATCAGGCATCACTTGGGTAATTGATCCACTCGACGGCACTGTTAATTATTTATATGGCTTGCCTGGTTGGAATGTGAGCATCGCGGCAAAAGATTCCGAAGGCGTTGTAGTAGGCGTAGTTGTTGCGCCAACGATTAATTCGACTTGGTCAGCTGGCCGCGGCGGCGGTGCTTTTCTAAATGATCAAGCCATTGCTTGCAATGAAGGAGTCGAACTAAACCGAGCACTCGTGGGCACTGGTTTTGCCTACGATGTTGATGCTCGGCCAGCCCAGTTAGCCCAGCTTTCTGAGTTGCTCACCAGAATTCGCGATATCCGCCGAAATGGGGCAGCAGCCGTTGACCTCTGTTTTGTGGCTATGGGAGCTCTTGATGGCTACTTTGAAAAAGGCCTACAAGAGTGGGATCTGGCGGCCGGTGGTTTGATTGCAACTGAGGCTGGCGCCAAGGTCACAACCACTGCGGGCACCACGATTGCCGCAGCCCCAGCCCTGCACGCCACGCTCTTCTTCCGGCTTAGTCAATAAGTCTGGGTCAATAGAGCTTAGGCTCGATTTACGCTTAAGCGGCCACCTGTGGCAAGATAGGCAGTCTGCCGTGGTTATTTAAGCCGCGACTAGATCTAGATAAAGAGGACGAAAATGAACATTCTTGACGCCGTTGATGCAGCATCCCTGCGCAAAGACATCCCGCAATTCCGTGCTGGCGATGAGCTCAAGATTTCTGTTCGCGTTATCGAAGGTAACAAGAGCCGTCTTCAGGTTTTCCAGGGAATCGTAATCCGTCGCCAAGGCGATGGCGTTCGCGAAACTTTCACCATCCGTAAGGTTTCATACGGTGTTGGTGTCGAGCGTACATTCCCAGTACACACTCCAGTTATTGAAAAGATCGAACTAGTAAAGAAGGGCGATGTACGTCGCGCCAAGCTTTATTACCTACGCGATCTACGCGGTAAGGCTGCCAAGATTCGCGAAAAGCGCGATGGCGTTGAAGGTTACGGCGATGGAATTCTTTCAACTCCAGAACCTGTCGTTATTCCAGAAGTAGTTGTTGTGTCCGAGCCAGTAGCAGATATTGCTGTGTCCGAGGTTCCAGCTGTGTCCGAACCAATAGCAGAGATTGCTGTGTCCGAGGTTCCAGCTGAAGTTGCAACAACCGAAGAAGTTGTTGCTACCGAAGACAAGCCAGCCGAATAACTTCTAAAGTTAAACGCGGTTTGCGCAGATGAGACGCAAGCGGTCTTTCCTACACGAGTTCCCAGTTCTAGTTGTAGTTGCACTTGTCGTATCACTTTTCATTAAGACTTTCCTGGTTCAGTTTTTCTTTATTCCATCAGGCTCGATGGAGAACACGCTTCAGATAGATGATCGCGTAGCAGTTAACCGTCTGCCGTTTATTTCAAATAATATAAAGCGCGGCGATGTAGTTGTTTTCCGTGATCCTGATAATTGGTTGCCAGCAGCAGATGTTGAAACTGCGCCTTTCGTAATTGCTAAAGCAAAAGCAGCTCTGGTTGCAGTTGGTGTTTTGCCAAACCCAGCTAAACAGTACTTAGTTAAGCGTGTTGTAGGCGTTGCAGGCGATCATGTTGTTTGTTGTACCAACACCGGAAAAATTACGGTCAATGGCAAAGTTATGAACGAGCCATATATTTACGCCGGCAATGTGCCAAGTGATATGAACTTTGATGTAACCGTTCCTAAAGGAAAACTTTGGGTGATGGGCGATCATCGTGGCGCAAGCGCTGATTCCAGGTATCACCAAGAAGATATAAATAAGGGCTTTGTGCCACTTAATCGAGTTACGGGTCGCGTGTTGGCAGTCATTTGGCCAATTAAAAATATTTCACTGGTGCCAAATATTGATGCGCTAAATCAACCAGCGGTTAAAACAAAAACTAAGTAAAAACTATGAAGGTGATAGAACAGTTACTAATTGAAGCTGGCATTTCACCAATCGCAGGTGTCGATGAAGCTGGCCGTGGTGCCTGCGCTGGTCCGTTAGTAGTGGCGGCAGTAATCTTGAAAGATCCGTTTCATCCTGATTTAGCACCAGTACGTGATTCCAAAGAGATCAAAGAGAATAAACGTGAAGTGCTATTTGATTTAGTTATCGAGCACTCACTTGCTTACAGCATCATTGAAATTCCAGCTGCTGAAGTTGATACTCGTGGTGTGCATGCCGCAAATCTCGATGGCATGCGTCGAGCAGTGCAAGCTCTGAAAGTTTCACCGGCATACGTTTTAACAGATGGTTATGCCATTGCGGGTTTGGCGCTTCCGAATTTAGCGGTTTGGAAAGGCGATCAAGTAGTGCACACAATTAGCGCAGCTTCAATTTTGGCAAAAGTTTACCGAGATCGCATCATGCGCCAACTTGGTGAGAAATATCCAGCATATGGTTTCGCTGGCCATAAGGGCTATATCACTGCCACCCATAGCCAATCGCTAACTGCTAATGGCCCGTGCATAGAGCATCGACGCTCTTTTGCAAATGTGGCGGCGCTACTTAAGTAACCACAGCTTCTTCTCGACCACAAGGCGCTACAAGCAAACTAATTAAGTCAGGGTCGCTCCATAGCCTCTGGCGTTATGAGAACAGTTAAAAAGAAAAGTCTAAATCTCAACACAGGTGCAGCTGGCGAAGAATTTGCTGCGCAATACTTACTCAAACGTGGCGATGAAATATTGGCCCGCAACTGGCGAATTCGCGAAGGTGAACTTGATCTAGTCACCTTAGATCGCAGCGGGCTAATTCATATGATCGAAGTGAAGACTAGGTCTTCGACAGCATTCGGTCATCCGCTAGAGGCTATCGACAGCGCTAAAGCTCACCGAATTCAGCGATTGGCGCTGGCTTGGTTAGCTACCAATGGTGCGTTGGGGTGCGATTACCAAATTGATGCAATAGCAATTCTGATTTCAAGCGATGGCTCGCACACTATTGAACTGCGTGCAAACGTTCTATGAGTTTGGGAATGACGTTCGGGGTCGGTTTGCAAGGACTCGCCGGAAACTTAGTCACCGTCGAAGTTGATATCGCTGACGGTTTACCGGCCTATACCTTGTTGGGTCTGCCAGATGCGGCGCTTTCGGAATCACGCGATCGCGTTAGATCGGCGCTAACTAATAGCAATGAACTTTGGCCGAATCGCAAAGTTACCGTCTCGCTCTCACCTGCCTGGTTACCAAAGAGTGGACCAAGTTTTGATTTGGCAATTGCAGTTGCGTTATTGATTGCTAATCAAACTTTGCCAAAATGCGAGGACATAGTTTTCTTAGGAGAACTTTCACTCGACGGAAAAGTGCGCAGCGTACGTGGGGCGCTTCCGGCGCTATTGGCTGCGGCAAAAGCAGGCATTACTCGGGCTGTTGTTCCAGCCGCAAATTTAGCTGAAGCAAAGTTAATGGTTGATCTGGAAATAATTCCGATGCAAACTTTGACTGAAGTTTTACGGTGGCTACGAACCGGCGAGCGAGCTGAAGCTGAACCGCTCGATCTGCAGTGCGAAAGCGATGAAGGGTTTTTAGATTTTGCTGATGTAGCAGGTCAGCCGCGAGCGCGATTAGCTGCCGAAATTGCGGCGACTGGGGGACATCATTTACTTTTAATCGGGCCGCCAGGTGCGGGAAAAACCATGATCGCGCAACGTTTACCAACGATCTTGCCAAAGTTATCTATTGCCCAAGCTCTCGAAGTTACTGCCGTTCATTCGATTGCGGGCACGTTAGGAAATCGCGCGCCACAATCATTGCTTGCGCCATTCGTTGCACCGCATCACACAACAACTCGAGTAGCAATGGTTGGCGGTGGTGCGCATGTAATCAGACCCGGTGCTTCATCCCTTGCCCACAACGGAGTTCTCTTTATTGATGAGGCACCTGAATGTGGCCCGGGCATTTTGGATTCATTGCGGCAGCCGTTGGAATCGGGTGAAATCACGATAGCTCGCAGTATTGGCAACTTAACTTTCCCGGCGCAGTTCTTACTTGTTTTAGCTGCTAACCCATGCCCGTGTGGAAAATTCTCGGGTCGTGGGCGCAATTGCACTTGCACCTCGCAACAAGTGCGGCGTTACTTAGGAAAATTATCTGGGCCATTGCTTGATCGAATTGATCTGCGGGTGATTGTTGATCCCGTCAGTCGCATCGAAATGGCACAAAGTGAGTTAGGTGAATCCAGCGCTGTAATTAGAGCTCGAGTAATTGCGGCGCGAGATATCGCTGCAAAACGCTTTGCCAATGAGAGTTGGAAACTAAATAGTCAGATTCCATCGCGTGCGCTACGCACTACTTACCAACCAGAAAGAGCAGCCATGAATTTTTTACATGATGAACTTGATCGCGAAACTATTACAGCCCGCGGCTTACATAAAATTATTCGAACTGCCTGGACGCTTGCTGATCTAAATCGACACGAAATTGCGACTTTAACTGATGTAAAACAGGCTTACGCATTACGCGATGGGGTAGAGCTATGAGTGAACTAGTTGCTCGAGCAAGATTGTTTGCAGCAGTTGAGGGAGGATCATCTTTTTGGTCGCGCGAAGTATTCAGTAATGGCGCTAGTTATGTGCTAGATCGAGCACTAAATTCTGGCTATGACCCAATTAAATATGCACGAACCATTGAGAAGCTGAAGTTGTGCAACGCTGATGAACTGTTGCAATCTATCGCGCAAGTAGGTGCGATCTTTTTAACACCGCAAGAGAAAACCTGGCCACAATCCGTAAATGATTTAGCCGCACCGCCTATTGGGCTAGTGATAAAAGGCGATCCAAGACTTCTGACTGGTAACTCGTTAGCAATTGTTGGCACTCGCAACCCGACGCAATATGGCGTTCGTATTGCGCAAGATTTTGCGGCTGGTTTTGTTGATCGTGATTGGACAATTATTAGTGGCGGCGCATACGGAATTGATGCAGCAGCACATAAAGGAGCGTTGATTGCCGAAGGTATAACGGTGGCAGTAATTGCAGCTGGTATCGATATAAATTATCCGGCTGGAAATGCACGATTATTTGCCGAGATTGCTGAACTCGGATGTTTAGTAAGTGAAGTTACCCCCGGCACGCCAGCTATTCCATCGCGCTTTCTAACCCGCAACCGCTTAATTGCGGCACTTTCTAACGCCACATTAGTAGTAGAAGCGGCATTTCGAAGTGGATCGCTTAGAACTGCTCGCGATGCAGCTGAATTAATGCGCCCAGTTATGGCGATTCCAGGGCCGATCACTTCACCAGTTAGCGAAGGTTGTCATCGCTTAATTGGCGAACGAGCTGCTGAAATTGTGACTTCAGTTGCAGATGCGGTGGAATTTCTCGCACCAATGTAATGAGATGATTAGCCAATGAGCACAGAGAATGAATTCCGATCGGGTTTCGTCGCCATTGTTGGCCGCCCAAATACCGGAAAATCAACTCTGGTTAACGCCCTGGTTGGCAGCAAAGTGGTAATTACTTCGCCACATCCAAACACCACTCGTCACGCAATCCGTGGCATCGTTAATGAGCCAGATTTCCAAGCCATCTTGGTAGATACCCCCGGCGTGCATAAGCCAAAGACACTACTGGGCAAGCGCCTAAACGCAGTAGTCGAAGAAAGTCTTGATTCGGTCGATGTCATCATTATTTGCTTGCCGGCCGATGAAGAATCAGGTGCCGGCGATCAATACATCATCGATGAAATCGCTAAGCACCCACGTAGTAAAAAGATCGCCCTGGTTACCAAAACAGATTTAATTAGCAAAGCTAATCTGGCTACTCGTTTAGCCAGCATCATGGCGATGGCTAAAGGTTTTACTTGGGATGAAATTGTGCCAGTGTCGGCTGCAACTCACGAGCAAATTGATTTATTAAAGAAGTTAATCGGCCAACAGTTAAAGCCTGGTCCCGAGTTTTACCCGACAAACATTCGCAGTGACCAAAGCATTGAACAGTTGATCTGCGAATTAATTCGCGAGGCCGCACTTCGTGATGCCCGCCAAGAACTTCCGCACTCAATTGTGGTGACTATTGATGAAATGTCTGAACGCGAAAAAACTGGAAGCCGGCCATTCTTCGATATCCACGCCACGATTCACGTTGAACGTGATTCACAGCGTGCCATTTTGCTCGGCCACCAGGGCTCACAGTTAAAAGATATTGGAATGCGTGCTCGCGCTGATGTAGAACGCGAACTTGAAGCCCGGATCTTCCTCGGCCTACACATCAAAGTATCTAAAGAATGGCAGCGCGATTCAAAGCTGCTCGATAAATTAGGCTTTGCTGAAAACTAATATTTAAGTAAGTTGAGTACTCTTTAGACATGACAAAGCGACAGGAATTCCGAGTTCTCGAAACTTTTAGTGATTTTGAAATTCGCGAGTATCAACCCTGCGTTATCGCTGAAGTAGCAGTTCCGGCCGAATATTCAGAGGCATCAAGCCGAGCATTTTCTTCACTCTTTGGATACATTTCTAGTGGCAATAAAAATTCAGAGAAGATTTCGATGACCGCCCCAGTTATTTCGGCTCAGAAACCAAATGATTCAGGCACTTGGTACGTTTCATTTGTGATGCCAGCCGGAAGTAATTTCGAGAATATGCCCAAGCCAAATGACTCGAAAGTTATTCTCCGCGCACTGGATTCGGAAATGTGTGTTGCTCAGTCGTTCCGAGGTAAAGCATCTGCTGAACTTTCCAAGAAGATGGAGGTTGAGCTCCGTGCGGCAGGAGAAAGAGAGAACTTAACTCTTTCAACTGAAACTAGAATTTGTCGCTTTGACCCGCCCTTTAAACCAGGTTTCTTGCAATATAACGAGATCGTAATTCCGATTTCCCGGTAATTAAACTAAGAAGTCACCGAGGGTTTACGGCTAGCCAAGAAAGAACCGATCATTACTAACGGCAAGCCGATGATGATTCCAATAGTTAGCGGTTCAGAGAGAATTAAGACGCCCAAGACCACAGCAACAGCAGTATTTACATAAGTTCCGATGGAAGCTCGAGCTGGGCCAATCTCTTTTAAAACAATGAAGAACGAGATGAAAGCAATCGCGGTACTAAAAATACCTAAAGTTAGAAGTGATATCGCTGATTCTTTCGATACGGTGCTAGTTGCAGGAAATTGTACAATCATGAGTGGGGCGTATGCGATAGCTGTGAAAACCATAGCCAATCCATTGATCGCGATGCCAGAAACATCTGGTAACTTTTGCGAAATCATATTTACCGCAAATGAATAACTCATCGCCGTGACTAGCATCATGGCAATAGAAAGTGGATCAGAGCCGCCAACGATGCTCTCGTAACCAACTAGGCCAACGAGGCCAACAAAGCCAACGAGCATGCCTACCAATCTCTTGCTATGCCAAACTGTTTTATCGCCAGTCATCGAAGCAAATACCGTCGACCAGATTGGAACCGTGGCAATTAGAAGTCCGGCTAATCCTGAAGAAATCTTCTTTTCAGCATTGGTGATTAAAATCCACGGAATCATCATTTCAAAGAGTGCATATGGCAGAACATAGCGCCAACCGCGGATTGCATCCTTTAAAACTTTTTGATGAATAGCAATTGGGATCAAGATCAGTGCGCCAATAGTTACACGACCGCAGACGATTACCGCAGGCGGGAAGTCACGAACCGCTACTTTCATTAAGAGATATGGGATTCCCCAAAAAAGACCAGAGACAGCGAAATGAAAGAGCGCGCGACGGGACATGGTTTCCTTTAGTTAATCAGCGCTATTTAATTAGCGACTGATAGAGCGCAAGGGTAGCGCGAGCAACTGCAGGCCAGCCAAATTCGGCAGCAGCGCGTTTGCGACCTGCCTCACCATATTGCCTTAGAAGTTCTGGTTCTTTCATTAATTCGATAATTGCGGCAGCTAGATCAAGCTCAAGGGCAACGCCATCACCTGAATAGTTAACAAGTTTGCCGGTAGCACCATCGGCAACAACTTCGGGAATTCCACCAACTCGAGTTGCTAAGACTGCTGTTTCACAACCCATTGCTTCGAGATTAACAATGCCCAGTGGCTCATAGATAGAAGGGCAAATGAATAGATCTGCCGAAGTCAGTAGCGCACACAGTTTTTCGTGGGGCAACATATCGGGGATCCAAATTACATTTGGCCGAGTTTTCT
>Ga0209499_1001715_pt1 | contig 14787 bp, 3 predicted proteins | sample C_130208_EF_Meta_FD_187306 | JGI IMG/M metagenome (GOLD analysis project Ga0209499, IMG submission 187306) | Freshwater microbial communities from Lake Croche, Canada to study carbon cycling - C_130208_EF_MetaG (SPAdes) (version 2) | ecosystem: Environmental > Aquatic > Freshwater > Lake | place...
GATCAATAGGTGCAACTGGCTCACAAGGTACAACTGGCTCACAAGGCACAACTGGCTCAGCTGGCTTAGCTGGCATAGATGGTGAACAAGGTGTAACTGGCTCAACTGGAGTAACTGGCTCCGCTGGTGAACAAGGTGCCACTGGCTCCGCTGGTCAAGAAGGAGCAACTGGCTCAACTGGTCAAGAAGGAGCAACTGGTATAGCTGGCGAAAAAGGTGCAACTGGTTCAGCTGGAGAAAAGGGTCTAGCTGGTACAACTGGTATAGCTGGAGCAACTGGAGAAAAGGGTATAACTGGTGTAACTGGGGCAACTGGAGAAAAGGGTGTAGCTGGCGATACTGGTCTAGCTGGGACCCCTGGAGAAAAGGGTATTGCTGGTACAACTGGTATAAGAGGAGAAACAGGGGCAGTAGGAGCAACTGGCTCTATGGGATTAAGAGGTATAAGCGGTGAAACAGGGGCAGCAGGGACAACTGGTTATACTGGAATAGAAGGAGCAACTGGCTCAGCTGGAGTAACTGGTTATACTGGAGTAGGAGGAGCAACTGGTCAAGAAGGAGCAACTGGCTTAGAAGGAGTAACTGGCTCAGCTGGTATAACTGGTGAACAAGGAGCAACTGGCTTACAAGGAGAAACAGGAACTGCTGGGCCAACAGGGGCGCAAGGAGCAACTGGGTTAGCTGGTATTGATGGCAAGATAGGTGCAACTGGTGAACAAGGAGCAACTGGCTCAGCTGGTATAGCTGGTGAACAAGGAGCAACTGGCGCCTCTGGTATAGCTGGTGAACAAGGAGCAACTGGCTCAACTGGTCAACAAGGAGCAACTGGCTCAGATGGTCAACAAGGAGCAACTGGCTCAGCTGGTCAACAAGGAGCAACTGGCTCAGCTGGTCAACAAGGAGCAACTGGCTCAGCTGGAGAAAAGGGTCTAGCTGGCCATACTGGTCTAGCTGGAGCAGCTGGAGAAAAGGGTCTAGCTGGCGATACTGGTATAGCTGGGTCAACTGGAGAAAAGGGTGAAGCTGGCGAAACAGGGGAAGCAGGAGCAACTGGAGAAAAGGGTGTAGCTGGCCATACTGGTATAAGAGGCGAAACAGGGGAAGCAGGAGCAACTGGCTCTAGGGGATTAAGAGGTATAACTGGTGAAACAGGGACAGCAGGGGCAACTGGTTCAGCTGGAGTAGAAGGAACAACTGGTTCAACTGGAGTAACTGGCTATACTGGCTTACAAGGTGCAACTGGCGAACAAGGAGTAACTGGATTGGCTGGGACAACTGGCGAACAAGGAGCAACTGGCTCAGCTGGAGCAACTGGCTCAGCTGGAGCAACTGGCTCAGCTGGAGCAACTGGCTCAGCTGGTGAAAAGGGTGTAGCTGGCCATACTGGTCTAGCTGGAGAAAAGGGTCTAGCTGGTGATACTGGTATAGCTGGGGCAACTGGAGAAATGGGTATAACAGGCGATACTGGTATAGCTGGAGCAACTGGACAAAAGGGTATAACAGGCGATACTGGTATAACAGGCGAAACAGGGGCAGCTGGAGCAACTGGCTCTACGGGATTAAGAGGTATAAGTGGTGAAACAGGAGCAGCAGGGGCAACTGGTATAGCTGGTGAACAAGGAGCAACTGGTTCAGCTGGCGTAACTGGGTATACTGGAGTAGAAGGAGCAACTGGCTCAGCTGGAACAACTGGTAAACAAGGAGCAACTGGATTGGCTGGAATAGATGGTGAAAAAGGAGCAACTGGTGCCTCTGGTCAACAAGGAGTAACTGGTGCCTCTGGTATAGCTGGTGAACAAGGAGCAACTGGTATAGCTGGCGAAAAAGGAGCAACTGGTATAGCTGGCGAAAAAGGTGCAACTGGTATAGCTGGTGAACAAGGAGCAACTGGCTCAGCTGGTTTAGCTGGGGTAACTGGAGAACAGGGTATAGCTGGCGATACTGGCATAGCAGGGTCAACTGGAGAAAAGGGTGTAGCTGGCGATACAGGTGTAGCAGGAACAACTGGAGAAAGGGGTATAGCTGGCGAAAAAGGTGCAACTGGTATAGCTGGCGAAAAAGGTGCAACTGGTATAGCTGGTGAACAAGGAGCAACTGGCTCAGCTGGTTTAACTGGAGAAAAGGGTGTAGCTGGCGATACTGGCATAGGAGGGGCAACTGGCGAAAAGGGTCTAGCTGGTGATACTGGTATAGCAGGAACAACTGGAGAAAAGGGTGTAGCTGGTGAAAAAGGTGCAACTGGTATAGCTGGCGAAGGAGGAGCAACTGGCTCTAGAGGATTAAGAGGTGTAACTGGTGAAACAGGGGCAGCAGGAGCAACTGGCTATACTGGAGTAGAAGGAGCAACTGGCTCAGCTGGTGCAACTGGCTATACTGGCTTACAAGGAGCAACTGGTATAGCTGGAGCAACTGGCTTAGAAGGAGCAACTGGCTCAGCTGGTCAACAAGGAGCAACTGGCTTACAAGGAGCAACAGGTAGTGGTGGAGCAGCTGGCTTACAAGGAGCAACTGGTATAGCTGGTATTGATGGCAAGATAGGTGCAACTGGTATTGCGGGAGCACAAGGAGAAACTGGTATTGCGGGAGCACAAGGAGCAACTGGCACTGATGGTTTAATTGGTTCACAAGGAGCAACTGGCTCAGCTGGTCTAGATGGTCAGAGAGGTGACACTGGTTCAGCTGGCTCAGCGGGAGAAACTGGTTATACTGGTAAAGAAGGCTCGACTGGCGCTCGTGGTGCAATAGGTCAAGCAGGTAATGATGGTAAAATGGGTGATACAGGAGAATCGGGGCTTGTAGGTGAACAAGGTTCAACTGGCTCAGCGGGAGCAACTGGCTCAGCTGGTGAACAAGGAGCAACTGGCTCAGCTGGTGAACAAGGAGCAACTGGCTCAGCTGGTGAACAAGGAGCAACTGGTGCCTCTGGTCAACAAGGAGCGACTGGTATCTCTGGTATAGCTGGCGAACAAGGTGCAACTGGTATAGCTGGCTCAACTGGTATAGCAGGGGCAACTGGAGAAAAGGGTCTAGCTGGCTCAACTGGTGAACAAGGAACAACTGGAGAAAAGGGTCTAGCTGGCTCAACTGGTGAACAAGGAACAACTGGAGAAAAGGGTCTAGCTGGCTCAACTGGTATAACAGGCGAAAGAGGGGAAGCAGGAACAACTGGTTCTACGGGATTAAGAGGTATAACTGGTGAAACAGGTGCAGCAGGGGCAACTGGCTCAGCTGGTTCACAGGGAGCAACTGGCTATACTGGAGTAGAAGGAGCAACTGGCTATACTGGAGTAGAAGGTGCAACTGGCTCAGCTGGAGCAACTGGTAAAGAAGGAGAAACTGGATTGGCTGGCATAGATGGTGAACAAGGAGCAACTGGTTCACAAGGAGCAACTGGTGCCTCTGGCACAACTGGTTCACAAGGAGCAACTGGATTGGCTGGTATAGATGGTAAGATAGGTGCAACTGGTATTGCGGGAGCACAAGGAGAAACTGGTGTCTCTGGCACAACTGGTGAACAAGGAGCAACTGGTTCAGCTGGTCTAGATGGTCAGAGAGGTGACACTGGCTTAGCTGGCATAGATGGTGAGAGAGGTGATACAGGTTCAGATGGCTCACAAGGAGAAACTGGTTATACTGGTCAAGAAGGCTCAACTGGCGCTCGTGGTGCAATAGGTGAAGCAGGTAACGATGGTCGAAGGGGTGATACAGGAGAATCGGGGCTTCCTGGTGAACAAGGTGCAACTGGCTCAGTAGGAGCAACTGGTACCCATGGTATTACTGGTTCAGCTGGTTCCAAAGGAGATACTGGAGAAAAAGGTATAGCGGGACCAGCTGGAAAAGGAACATTTACATTGAAAAATAATCGCTTGAATAATGGATTAATTGAAATCATAGATGCATCTACGATTTCTAAGAACAGTTACGATAATGAATATAATGCGAATACATATTCGTTAGAAGCATATAATTCATGCAGTTTATCATTTACAATAGGAAGCTTGACACCAAGTCTCTTTGCAGGCTTTTCATATTTTCCTTCATTAAATACTTTTACATCGAATTTAGACTTTGGATTTCATATTGGCGATGATAGCTCAATTTATATATATGAGAATGACAATCTAATAAAGATTTGTTTAGCTGAATTTACCACGGAAACTGTATTTAATATTCAATACAGTGGTATTGCAATACAATATTATATTAATGGATTCCTAGTCTATTCAAGAGAAGTAGAAATTGTAAATCCTCTTCATGCCAATATATTTATAAAATCACCTGGATACTCAATTGAAAATATTCATTTTGATAAATTAGCCCTAAATTTAACTGGCACAACTTCTTATACTGGATATACAGGAGAAAAAGGTGAAACTGGTGCAGAAGGAGCGCAGGGTGCAGAAGGAGCACAGGGTGCAGAAGGAGCACAGGGTGCAGATGGAGCGCAGGGCTCTACTGGTTATATGGGAGCAGAAGGAGCAACTGGTTATACTGGTCAAGAAGGTATTGCAGGAGCATATGGAAAAGGAACATTTACGCTCAAGAATAATAAATTCAATAATGGGCACATTGAAATAATAGATTCATCTACAATTTCTAAAATGAGAGGAGGATGGGATTGGAATGCAAATACATATTCATTAGAGGCATATAATACATGCAGCTTATCATTTACGCTAGATACATTAACTCCAAATGTATTTGCAGGATTCTCATATTCACCTGAATTAAATACTCTAACTTCGAACCTGGATTTTGGATTTCATATTAGTGAGGATAGGTCGATATGCATTTATGAGAATGATATATTAATAAAGGTGTGTATTGCAGAATTTACAATTGAATCAGTATTTAATATACAATATACTGGCAAAGCAATTGAATATTATATTAATGGATTCTCGGTATATTCGAGAGAAATAGATTTAGTAAATCCATTACATGCCAATTTTATTGTAAATTCAACTGGATATCATATAGAGAATATTCATTTTGATAAAATAAATAGAGATATTGCATTAAATACATCTCAAATTGGTCCAACAGGGCAACAAGGTGATACAGGCGCAATAGGGCAACAAGGCGCAACAGGGCAACAAGGTGATACAGGCGCAATAGGGCAACAAGGTGATACAGGTGCAAGAGGACAAGAAGGTGCAACTGGCTTAATGGGTCAACAAGGTGACACGGGTTATACTGGATTAAAAGGTGATATGGGGCAGCAGGGCGTAACTGGAGAAAGAGGTATAGAGGGAGTCTATGGAAAAGGGACCTTTACATTGAAGAAGAATGGACATATTGAAATAATAGATTCATCTACTATTTGCAAGGCATCTGGAGAAGATGGGTGGAATACAAATGCATATTCTTTAGAGAGCTATAAGACTTGCACGCTATCTTTTACAGTTGGAACACTTACACCTAATGCTTTTATTGGTTTATCATATTTTCCAAGTGAAAATAGTCAAACTTCAAATATAGACTTTGGATTTCATATTGGCGAAGATATGTCAGTTTGTATTTATGAAAATGATATTCTAGTAAAGGTATGTTTAGGAGAATTTACAACTGATACTGTATTTAATATACAATATACGGGATTTGCAATTCAATATTATATCGATGGATTTTTGGTATATTCGAGAGAAATAGAATTACTAAATCCACTTCATGCGAATTTTATTCTATATTCTTCTGGCTATTATATTGAGAATATTCATTTTGACACATTAATTCCATTTAATACAAAAAATCTGATTGGTGCTACTGGTCAAAAAGGCGGATGTGGTAAACGGGGCGAAACTGGTCAAACAGGTGCAACTGGACAAGAAGGTGCCACTGGTAGAAGGGGTGCCACTGGACAAGAAGGTGCAACTGGATATACTGGTCAAGATGGTCAGCGAGGTGAAACGGGTGAAAAAGGTCTAGCAGGAGCAGCTGGTAAAGGAACATTTACAATGCTAACAAATAGAAATAATACTGGATACATTGAAATAATAGATGCGTCTACCATTTGTAAGATAAGTGGTAATGATGAATGGAATGCAGGAGTTCATTCAATGGAATCTTATAATACTGGCAGTTTATCTTTTACCCTAGCAGCACTCACACCTAATGCCTTCATTGGTTTATCATATTTTCCAGAATTAAATACTCAAAGTTCAAATGTCGACTTTGGATTCTATATAGGAACTGATAGGTCAGTTTGTATTTATGAAAATGATTCTCTAATTCACGTATGCAAAGGAGATTTTACTACTACAACTGTATTTAATATACAATATACAAGTTTCGCAATCGAATATACAATTGGTGGATTTGTAGTATATTCAAAATCTATAGATATAATATCACCACTTCACGCGAACTTTATTATAAATTCTGCAGGATGTTCTATTAATAACATTCATTTTAATAAATTATTTGCATTAGATACAAAATATTTTATTGGTGCAACTGGTGCAAAAGGTGGTTGTGGTAAACGGGGTGAAACTGGCCAAATAGGTGCAACTGGTCAAGTAGGTGCAACTGGTAGAAGGGGTGCAACTGGACAAGAGGGTGCAACAGGTTATACGGGTCAAGAGGGAACAACAGGTTATACGGGCCAAGGAGAAACTGGTTATACAGGTCTAGATGGTAAACAAGGTGAAAAAGGAGATACTGGACAAATAGGTTTAGCAGGAGCATATGGACTTGGAACCTTTACATTGAAACCTAATACATTTAATGTTGGCCACATTGAAATAATAGACGCGTCTACTATATCTAAGATAAGCGGAGGTGGTGAATGGAATGCGAACGTGTATTCATTGGAGGCCTATAATTCTTGTAGCCTTTCTTTCACGCTAGGAACCTTGATGCCAAATGTCTTTATTGGTTTATCATATTTTCCAGGATTAAGCACAGTAACATCAAATATAGATTTTGGATTTCATATTAGCGAAGACAAATCAATCTGTATATATGAGAATGACAATCTAATACGGGCATGCATAGGCGAATTTACTACTACAACGGTGTTTAATATACAATATACAGGCATTGCAATTGAGTATTACATTGACGGATTTATGGTATATTCAAGAGAAATAACTATATTCAATCCATTCCATGCTAATATGCTTATTAATTCAAGTGGATATTCCATTGAAAATATACATTTTGATAAATTAATTGCATTAAATATAAAATATTCGAGTGCTGCAACTGGTGAGCAGGGTTCACAAGGTGCTACTGGTATTTCTGGCGAGCAGGGTTCACAAGGTGCTACTGGTATTGCTGGCGAGCAGGGTTCACAAGGTGCTACTGGCTTAGCTGGTCCAATGGGGCAACAAGGTGTCAGTGGTGAAATGGGGCAACAAGGTGAAAGAGGTCAATTTGGTAAAGGAATAATTAGTTTAGTAAACAATCGATTGAATATTGGACAAATTGAACAATTAGACTCGACTACAATAACCAAGATTACCTCAGATGGATTTTGGGATTCTAATATATACTCTATAGAAGCATTCAGGAATTGTAATCTTTCATTTACAGTTGGTTCAATGAATCCAAATGTTCTAATTGGACTTTCATATGTTCCTTCATTAAATATTACAACTTCAAATGTTGACTTTGGTTTTCATATAGGTGAAGATAGGTCAATTTGTATTTATGAGAATGATAATTTAATTAAGATATGTTTGGGTGAATTTACCACTGAAACTGTATTTAGTATTCAGTATCTTGAAACTGGAATTTCCTATTATATAGACGGATTCTTAGTATTCTCAAAGAATTTTGATGACCTCGTAACAATTCCAGTTCATGCTAATTTTCTCATTCATTCAATTGGATATTCGATAGAACACATACATTTTTATCCATTACTTCTTGGAGCTAAGGGTGTCATAGGAGAAACTGGCGCAGATGGAGCACAGGGTTCACATGGAGCACAGGGTGCAACGGGTATTGCTGGGATTGCTGGGGCACAAGGTGCAACGGGTATTGCTGGGATTGCAGGGGCACAAGGTGCAACGGGCATTGCTGGTATTGAAGGGGCACAAGGTGCAACTGGTATTGCTGGTATTACAGGGGAACAAGGTGCAACTGGTATACAAGGTGAAACTGGTAAATTTGGTAAAGGAATGGTTAGTTTAGTTAATAATAGATTAAACAATGGGCATATTGAACAGGTGGATTCAACCACCATAACTAAGACATTGAATGATGGTGCATGGGATTCTAATATATATTCTTTAGAGGGATTCAGGAATTGTAATCTTTCATTTACTGTCGGTTCAATGAATCCCAATATTCTAATTGGACTTTCGTATATTCCTTCCTTAAATACTGCAACATCTAACATTGATTTTGGTTTCTATATACAACCCGACAGATCGATGTGTATTTATGAAAATGATAATTTAGTTAAGATATGTCAGGGTGAATTTACTACTGAAACTGTATTTAGTATTCAATATATAGAAACTGGAATATATTATTATATAGATGGATTTTTGGTATTCTCAAAGAATTTTGATGAGCTAATAACAATTCCAGTGCATGCAAATTTTCTTATTTTCTCAACTGGATATTTTATAGAAAACATACATTTTTACTCATTACTTCTTGGAGCTAAGGGTGGCATAGGAGAAACTGGCGCAGATGGAGCACGGGGTGCAGATGGACCACAGGGTTCAACGGGTATTGCTGGTATTGCAGGTGCACAAGGTGCAACGGGTATTGCTGGTATTGCTGGGGCACAAGGTTCAACTGGTATTGCTGGTATTGCAGGGGCACAAGGTGCAATGGGTATTGCTGGTATTACAGGTGATAAAGGTGCAACTGGTTTACAAGGTGAAACAGGTAAATTTGGTAAAGGAATTGTGAGTTTAGTTAATAATAGATTCAATATTGGACATATTGAACAGCTAGACTCAACCACCGTAACTAAGACACTAAGTGATGGTGCATGGGATTCTAATATATATTCTTTAGAGGGATTCAGGAATTGTAATCTTTCATTTACTGTCGGTTCAATGAATCCCAATATTCTAATTGGACTTTCATATATTCCCTCGTTGAATACTGCAACATCTAATATTGATTTTGGTTTCTATATACAGCCAGATAGGTCAATATCTATATATGAAAATGATAATTTAATTAAGATATGTCTCGGTGAATTTACTACAACTACGGTGTTTAGGATTCAATATCTTGAAACTGCAATTTCTTATTATATCGATGGATTCTTAGTATTTTCAAAGGAATTTGACGACTTAATAACAATTCCAGTTCATTCTAATTTTCTTATTTTCTCAACTGGATATTTCATAGAAAATATACATTTTTATCCTCTGTTTATTGGAGCAAAGGGTGGTATAGGAGAAACTGGTGCAGATGGAACGAAGGGCCTTGCTGGAGAACAAGGTATAGCTGGCTCACAGGGCACAACTGGCTCACAGGGCACAACTGGCTCACAGGGCACAACTGGCTCAGAGGGAGCTACTGGTTTAGAAGGAGCAACTGGTCTTGCTGGAGAACAAGGTATAGCTGGCTCACAAGGTGAAACTGGTTATACAGGAGTATCTGGCTCACAGGGTGCAACTGGCTCACAGGGTCTAAGTGGTGCCTCTGGCACAACTGGCTCACAAGGTGACACTGGCTCACAGGGTCTAAGTGGCTCAGAAGGAGCAACTGGCTCACAGGGTCTAAGTGGCTTAGAAGGAGCTACTGGCTCACAGGGTCTATGTGGCTTAGAAGGAGTAACTGGCTCACAGGGTGCAGAAGGCATTGCTGGTAAAGAAGGCCCAACTGGCCTTGCTGGAGAACAAGGTATAGCTGGCTCACAAGGTCACACTGGCTCACAGGGTCTAAGTGGCTTAGAAGGAGCAACTGGTGCCTCTGGCACAGCTGGCTCACAGGGTGCAGCTGGTGCCTCTGGCACAACTGGCTCACAGGGTCTAGCTGGTGCCTCTGGCACAACTGGCTCACAGGGTGCAGAAGGTATTGCTGGTAAAGAAGGCTCAACTGGCCTTGCTGGAGAACAAGGTATAGCTGGCTCACAAGGTGACACTGGCTCACAGGGCGCAACTGGCTCACAGGGTCTAAGTGGTGCCTCTGGCACAACTGGCTCACAGGGTCTAAGTGGCTCACAGGGTGCAACTGGCTCACAGGGCCTAAGTGGTTTAGAAGGAGCAACTGGTTCACAGGGTGCAGAAGGCATTGCTGGTAAAGAAGGTCCAACTGGCTTTGCTGGAGAACAAGGTATAGCTGGCTCGCAAGGTCACACTGGCTCACAAGGAGTATCTGGTTTAGAAGGAGCAACTGGGTCACAGGGTCTAGCTGGTGCCTCTGGCACAACTGGCTCACAGGGTCTACGTGGTTTAGAAGGAGCAACTGGCTCACAGGGTGCAGAAGGCATTGCTGGTAAAGAAGGTCCAACTGGCTTTGCTGGAGAACAAGGTATAGCTGGCTCACAAGGTGACACTGGCTCACAAGGAGTATCTGGTTTAGAAGGAGCAACTGGGTCACAGGGTCTAGCTGGTGCCTCTGGCACAACTGGTTCACAGGGTCTAAGTGGTGCCTCTGGTACAACTGGCTCACAGGGTGCAGAAGGTATTGCTGGTAAACAAGGCCCAACTGGCCTTGCTGGAGAACAAGGTATAGCTGGCTCACAAGGTGACACTGGCTCACAGGGTCTAAGTGGTTTAGAAGGAGCAACTGGCTCACAAGGAGCAACTGGCTCACAGGGTCTAAGTGGTGCCTCTGGCACAACTGGCTCACAGGGTCTAGCTGGCTCACAGGGAGACACTGGCTCACAGGGTCTAAGTGGTGCCTCTGGCACAACTGGCTCACAGGGTGCAACTGGTTTAGAAGGAGCCACTGGCTCACAGGGTGCAAATGGTGCAACTGGCTCGCAGGGTGAACTAGGACACACTGGCTCAACTGGTGAACGAGGTGCCATGGGTTCAAGAGGTATTGGTATACCAGATGGGGGATTACCTGGACAGATTTTAGTGAAACATTCACTGGCAAATTACGATATGAAATGGGCCTTTAATAAATATAATGAATGTGAATCTTTTGAACAAACCGTAAGAACATTAGAATCTATGATTGATAATTTATTCATGGCAGTTAAACACATGGAATCTAGACAGGAATATATAGGTAAGAATAAGTTCCGTAATTATGACCCACAATATTTAACATATCCTGCATTATTACGCTCATATATTAACTTATTTGCGGAATTTGACTGTGGTGATTCTTTTACCGACTATTCTCTTGGACCGACTTTTGATTGTGGTCAAAATACAGAGCCATATACAGTAGGTGTAATATTTAGATTTAATGCAGGTCATGCAAAGGATTTTAATTTTTCTGATAGAAATAATTCCATTGAATATCTGGAATCAGTATATCCTGATGATTGTGAATCTGATATAAATCTTGATGGTGGTTCATCGAATACACAATTTAATTTGGGCCCAGTTGTCGATTGTGGATATGTAGATGGAAATAAGATAATTGATGGAGGACCTGCTTCTGAATTAGAATATCTCCACTGCATGATTTTAGATGGAGGTGAATCTAACTCATTATACGATTCAGGGCCAAATATAGATTTTGGTATAGCAGAGCAAAATAAAATCCATCCTGAATTGTCAGAGACAAGTGAGCAAGATGAATGCGTAAATTAACAGGAAGAATTGCATTTTGGCATAAAATTTTAGTATTAACTGGTATGTTTTTTTTGCTAAATTGGTACAGATATGCCACATATACAGATACAATTTAGAAGAGATAATTCAACAAGTTGGACTTTTTCAAATCCAATCTTAGCATCTGGTGAATTAGGATTAGAATTAGATACACAGCAATTTAAAATAGGAAATGGGCATGCACGGTGGAAAGATTTACCATATGGTGGAATTCAAGGCCCCCCTGGTCCGGCAGGACTTGTCTTGCCTCCTCAAACACCTACACCTGGACAAGTATTAACATATGTTGGTGGACTTCCGTCAAATATTCAGTGGCGAAATCCTCTGTCTAGCTCTACAACTTCTGTAATTGTCAAGGCATCAACTGCTCCAATTAATTTTAATTTTAATTCTCCATCATGGCCTACAATTATCCCAGCAACATTTGGTTCAGGATTTAATGCAGGTGGTGTTGATACAGATGGATTTTCTTTATTTTTAAATTCAGTCTATGATATGTCAAATTTACCAATTATTACGGGCACGATTGCATATTGGAATACATCATTAAGTCAAATCATATATATGCAAATGAAATTTGGTAATTCAAGCATAAGTAATTCGGCATGTATAACAGTCACTCCTACAACCCCAGTTAGTGTAAATAACAATGGAGGACCTCTTCGATTAACTGTTAGTGGAATAACTTCTAATGCATTTACGGGTGTTGGAAATATTTCTACCAATAGTCCTCTGAATTATGCGATAGTAGTATATCTACAGCTTATGAATTAATATAGTATTCCGGCATAGTCTTTTTAAAAATAATTAATCTTTATGACGTAAAGAATAATTATTTTAAAAAAATATTTATTAGATGGCGACAATTCCGCCGATTTGTTTAGAAGTAAAATGTTCAAATATCCAAAGAATTAATCAGAATACATATTTAGTAGATTTAGTATCAAAAGGTGGTCAAGAATATGCATATTATGATGGAAGTGGTAACTATATAGTATCTTTATATACATGTGTTGATATTCGTTCTGGGATGTATTTTAGTAATCGTGAGGGATATATATGGCAAATTACTGGAATTAGTATACCTTCTTTAGTTCCTGCAGCTCAAACAACCGTCCGTGTATATTTGTATGATATTAATGGATATAATGCATTAATTGATCCAGTGGAAGGCTCGTATAGCGGAGCTCCACTAGAGTATGTGCTTGGATATGTATATAATTTAAATTCAAATGGAATACCGTTATTAATAGATTTACCAAAGCCTCCCTCTGTTAATTGGGCATTTTCTATTCTAAATAGACATCTTTCGCAATTAAGTAGTTTAGGCGGAGCAACAGATGGAGCAACAGGTGCAGCTGGAGCAACAGGTGCAGGAAGAGGTGCAACAGGACCAACAGGTTCAACTGGAGCAACTGGGCAAACAGGAGCAACTGGGCAAACAGGAGCAACTGGGCAAACAGGAGCAACTGGTCCAACTGGCGCAACCGGTACAACTGGCGCAACAGGAGTAACAGGTCCAACAGGAGCAACAGGTCCAACAGGAGCAACCGGTCCAACAGGTCCAACAGGAGCAACCGGTCCAACAGGAGCAACCGGTCCAGCTGGAGCAACAGGTGCAGGTGGTGCAACTGGTCCAAGAGGACTACGAGGTTTAAATGGTGAAAATGGGCAAAATGGATTAAATGGTGAAAATGGTGCTCCAGGTGCGCCTGGAGCACCTGGAACACCTTGTTGCTGTCCAACTGCGGGTGGAACTGGAGGTGGTGCACAAGGCGCACAAGGTGCACAAGGGTCACCAGGTTCCGGTTCAGGAGGTCTAGGCGAAACTGGTGCACAAGGTGCACAGGGTGCACCAGGTTCCGGTTCAGGAGCTGGTACTACTGGTTTTACTGGTGCACAGGGAACTCAGGGAACTCAGGGAAAACAGGGGTCAACTGGTTTTACTGGATTCACTGGTGCACAGGGAAGTCAGGGGCCAACGGGCTTTACTGGTGCAGAGGGAACCCAGGGGTCAACTGGCTTCACTGGTGCACAGGGAGCAACTGGTGCACAGGGGCCAACTGGCTTTACTGGTGCACAGGGGCCAACTGGCTTTACTGGTGCACAGGGAGCAAGTGGTGCACAGGGGTCAACTGGATTCACTGGTGCAAAGGGGTCAACCGGCTTCACTGGTGCACCAGGCTCTAATGGCTTGCAAGGACCACAAGGACCGCCAGGATCCGCTTCAGGAACTGGTGGTGGTGGAATTGGTGATACTGGTGCGCAAGGTAGTCCCGGTACTGTAACAGTGTATAGTATTTCATTTGATGGAGGTCTTTCTTCACAAATATATAATTTTGGTCCAGCATTCGATTGCGGGACTTCAGTGTAAAAGATACTTAGGTTATATTAGGGGGCAAATATGCCATTTATACAATTACAATTTAGGCGTGATCCAGCCAGTACATGGACTGCAAATAATCCAATCCTTGCATCTGGTGAAATGGGCATTGAAATTGATACTAAATTATTTAAAATAGGAGATGGAACTACTACCTGGAGATTATTACCATATGGTGGATTAAGTGGTAGTCAAGGAACAACTGGTAATACTGGCTTCACTGGTTTCACTGGTGCGGCATCAACCGTTGCTGGGCCAACTGGGTCAACTGGATTCACTGGTTTTACCGGTTTCACAGGTGCAGCATCAACCGTTACAGGGTCAACTGGGAGAACTGGCTTTACTGGTTTCACTGGATTCACTGGTGCACCATCAACAGTTACAGGGGCAACAGGGGAAACTGGATTCACTGGTTTTACTGGTTTCACTGGTGCACCATCAACAGTTACAGGGGCAACAGGTAGAACTGGATTCACTGGTTTTACTGGTTTCACAGGTCCAGCATCAACAATTACAGGACCCACTGGTGCAGCTGGCACAATTGGGACTACAGGCTCCACTGGTGCAGCTGGCACAATTGGGAATACTGGAAATACCGGCGTTGCAGGGACTACAGGGCCCACTGGGACAGCTGGCACAATTGGGAATACTGGAAATACCGGCTTTGCAGGGAGTACAGGGCCCACTGGTCCA
>Ga0209499_1001720_pt1 | contig 14768 bp, 18 predicted proteins | sample C_130208_EF_Meta_FD_187306 | JGI IMG/M metagenome (GOLD analysis project Ga0209499, IMG submission 187306) | Freshwater microbial communities from Lake Croche, Canada to study carbon cycling - C_130208_EF_MetaG (SPAdes) (version 2) | ecosystem: Environmental > Aquatic > Freshwater > Lake...
TGCTTTCCTCCCTTGGAACTGGCTTCCTGATTCTTTGAATGTTGCTGTAGCGTAGTACACCTCCCCCAACGGGTTGCTCAGGATCTCAGCATCCAACATATCCTGCTTCGATTGAAACCAAGAGTGATTGGCAACGCCTTTGGCAATATCGACAAGACAGTAACCCCCCGGCCCACTTGGAATGCAGAGGCGACCGAACCTATAAAGCTCGCCCTTAGTGACACCACTCTGATCCCCAACCGCATGAGCAGCTGAGAAAAAATGTTCAAACTCAAGCCCATTCTTGTAAACCTGCTCATGATTACTCATTGGCCCACTCCATAGAAAATCCCTTAAGACCGCAGAGAACGAAGTAAAGACCTGCGGGTGACTCTACAAGCGCATCGTTCAACTTTTTGAGAACTATGTCGTGCCTTTCGGGTGCCTCGGCAGTGAGTTTGAGTGCATCTATTGGAGTAACAACTGTCGCAACCCCGGCCGTGACACACCGCTCGAAATGGAGCGCCAACAGGCTGAGGTGGGTCAATTCAACAACGAGTTTACATGCGAGATCTGCCTGTTCCTTTCTCAGCGGAGGAATTTCAACAATCTCCCAATTCGTTACAAGGTCTGATGAGAAAGCCTTCATACCGCCTCCACACGCTGTGCCTGAAGCCATGCGCGGAGGTCTCCCAATCGATAGCGGATATTGCGCCCACCAATTTTTAGGTAGGGGATTTGTTGTCTTTTAGTGGCTCGCCAGACCTCCAAAGTTACTGGTTTAATCTGTAAAAAATCAGCTGCCAGACTATTGGTTAAGAGCGCATCGTCTGGCGCTGAAATAAGGTCGATAGAGTAATGGTTCGACATGGAAATGCTCCGTCATGTTGGGTACGACGCAATCCTAGCCGTGAAATTTTGGCGTGCGAACGATAGCTACCTTTCGTCGGGGAATAGGTTGTAATAATTGATCACTCTTCTGATCCGATCTTCAGGTATGTCCCCGTCGGGATCATCAAGCTGCAGTTGGGTTTTTGTAATAAGGTGGCCCTTGTCTTTGATCGGGCCTTTTTCAAGTGCTTTTTGTATAGCCTCTTTTATCTTCAATGTCTCTTGGTTTGGTTGTCTATGACTATCTGAGGCATGCTGCTGCTTCAAGGTCTCAAGAAGTGTGAGTGTATCTATAAGGAGATTGTTGGCATCCTCTGTGGCTTCCGCGATCCGTAATATATCCGCTTCAATTTCTTCTGCCTCCGCTAGGCGGCCCTGCATCAGGAAGAGTTCGAACGCACGTAGCTTTATTTCTACTTTTTCCTTGCCCTGTGAGATCAGCCATTCGCTGGTTTCTATTTGATCAATTAAACGCTGTTTGATCGTTGGATTTTTCATTGGCCGCCTCCCCCTGCATCTATCATTCCGGCGGTGGCTTGTTCCATGCTCTGCCTCACCGGGTCAATATCAAGCCGCGCATAAATCGCTGTAGCCTGTTGGCTTCTATGGCCAAGGCTTTTTCCAATGATGGCCGTTGACGTTCCTTGTCTTGCCTGCCAGCTGCCCAAAGTCCTTCTGAGGTCGTGTATTCGCAGCTCTTCAATTCCTGCGTTCTGAAGGATGGCTGCCCAGGCTTTTTTGGGTTCAACAAGATGCCCCGTTTTGCCATCACCCGGAAAAACCCAGATGGCGTTTACGATCTTTTGCTTCTTACGCGCCTCTAGTATCGTTAGTGATTCAGGCGTCAGTGGAACGTTTAGTGCGTCACCGTTTTTGGTTTTAGGGATTCTCCAGATCGCCTCATTAAGATCGATATCCTGCCACCGCATGGACTGGACATTACTTCTTCGGGCACCCGTGAATAAAGCCAAAAGGAAGAAATCTCTTAAAGGTGAGGCCTCAACTGCGCTGAAGAATCTTGGGAGTTCGTCTGGTTGAAGGAAGCGCTCGCGGCTCTTTATGAATTTACTCTTTATCGCCTTAGCTGGGTTGGGTGCGCTTGTAATTCCCTCCGATTCGGCCCAACTGAAGACGGCTCCAATGATGGCTTTGGCCCGATTATTCTGTGAGTCAGAGGAGATTCCGAATTTACGAACCACTTCTGGTGTGACTTGGGACAGCTTCAGTTTTCTGATGGACGAGAGATGGTTTTCCAGTACACAAAGGTAGTCGCTCTTGGTGCTATCAGCTAATGGTTTGCCGCTGCGGTTGGTTTTCCTTGCCAAATATTGCGAGAGAGTCTCTTCGAATGTTGGTTCACCCTTGACTATGCGTTTGGCCTCACCGGGGTTGCCGCCATTTATGATTTTGGCGTTAATCAACCCTGCCTGCCTTCTTGCCTGTTCAACGGTCGTTCGAGGGTAGTCACCTATCTTTATTCGTTCGAGGGTGCCGTTGATCCTGCGAAGCAAGTAGAAGGTTTTGGACCCTGTTGGTCCTACCCTTAGCGTAAGTCCCCTATCGATCGTATCAACGTAGTCGGTACGTGTCTTTGGTGCCAGTCGATCAATGGCCGCTTTGGTGAGTTTTAATTTCATAGGCTCCTCGGGGTAACGCCGGGGTAACATGGGGTAACGGGTAAGGTAAAATCCCGTGGGGCCTATTATGCCATAAGTGCATGTATTATATGGTCTATTATGTTTTTGTTAGGTCTGATAAAACCAGGGCCTTGTAACTTGTAATGCGCGGGTCGAGGGTTCGAATCCTTTCGCCGGCTCCATCTTTCAAAGACCTATCCAACAGGTCGCACGATGCTACAGATCGGTTGTAGCATGCCTTGGTCGTCAAAATTCTCCATTCTGTTCTGTCTCCTGGCTCACGCTTTTGAAGCTGGGCTGAGCAACCCATGATGCTGTTTGAGCTTTGGCAGCGCTCTTATCCTAACGGTCGTCTTTCCAGATCAAAGTGTCTAACGCTGAAAACCCGCACTGAATGCCAACGATCTACCATTTGATTGTTGAAGGATCCGGGAAAGTAAGCTTTATTGAGTTGAATTTGCAGACCACCACATAGTCCGTGTCGTTTACAAGCGCAACAACGCATTCACCGCGCGCTCCTGCGTATTTGCCAGTACCACCAGAAATCGCAAAATGCTCAGTGTAATTTTTTTCGGGAAACCCAGTGAATTCAAATTCCTGGTCACCCTCAATGTTGATTGAATCAGAGCCAGAGCCGAATGCATATTGAGCCTCAACCCAGCGATTGACGCTGTTAGCATTTATTCTCGTTATAAAACTAATCACATTGAATGTGCCGATGGTGTTTTTTTTGGAATCGACGAGTAAGCCAGAGCCTGGAAATTCGTCACCGAGGGATGGTCCTGGAGGGTCTATATCGATGGATCTTCTCTGTTCGAATTTCGCAGCAAACTGAAGAGTAGTGATTGCTTCTGCGTATCCTGTTAGGCCGAATGTCAATCCGGAGGCAATTACAAGTTGCTTTATCATGGCGGGCGCCCTGTTTTGTTGGTGGTCTGAGGGCCTTACACTACCAAAGTATTTAGCCTTTCGCTCGCTCCATCTTTCAACCTATCCAACAGGTCGCACCATGCTACGGATCGGTTGTAGCATGCCTTGGTCGTCAAAATTCTCCATTTTCCCGTTTCAGGGTTTAACACTCAAATCACTTTTCTGAAGCTCAAGCGCAGGATTTCAAGACCATCTCTGTTACAGTCCCGTCGCCCTACTTTACTGAACGCTTGAGTGTTTTTCTCGTAACATCAAAATCGCTCATAGACGCTGGCCTAGGTTTGAGGGACTCTGTTATTTAAGGGTGCTTACTTAGGGCGGTCTACTATTTAAGAGATGCGCTGTTGGCTTAAATAGCTGTGAGGCCACATAATAGGGCCATGTCAGATTTGAGAACTCATCTTCGACAAGGCCGCTTTGTTGTGACCTCCATCGCAGGGGAGAGCGTGCGCGCCTTCGTGCCTCCACCGCTGCCACCAGAGCCATCGATTGATGTGTTGTCGCTACTGGAAAGGTTAAGCGAGGCGGAACGTGCCCTGGGGCGGCTGGATGGCATCACTATGTTGCTTCCCCGGCAGGAGCTATTTCTCTACATGTATGTGAGGAAGGAAGCCGTCCTTTCATCCCAGATCGAGGGGACTCAATCGACCCTTTCGGACCTGCTCCGTTTTGAGATCGAAGCCCAAGCTGGTCAGCCCATCGATGACATTCGGGAAGTCTCAAACTACGTCGATGCGATGATGAATGGGCTGGAGCGATTAGAAGACCTGCCTCTGTCGCTGCGTCTCATTCGTGAAATGCACTCGCGATTACTGCAAAGCGGGCGGGGCGAATCCAAGAGCCCGGGCGAGTTTCGGCGATCGCAGAACTGGATTGGCGGTACACGCCCGGGGAACGCGCTTTTCGTTCCACCACCTCCAAGTGAAATGAATCAATGTCTCGATGCGTTTGAGCGATTCATGCATCAGAGTGACACACGTCTCCCAGCCCTCATTAGGGCAGGTCTGTTGCACGTTCAATTCGAAACCATTCATCCCTTTCTGGATGGGAATGGCCGAATAGGTCGTTTATTGGTTACGCTATTTCTCTGCGTAAACGGCGTATTGGGTAAGCCATTGCTCTATCTGAGCCTTTACCTCAAAACTCACCGAGAAGACTATTACCGACTGCTTCAGGAAGTACGTGAGCACGGTGCATGGGAGGCCTGGCTTGAGTTCTTTCTAACGGGCGTTGCGGATACCGCCAATCAGGCATTTGGGGCCGCTACACGGATAGTCGATCTTTTCAAGGAAGATCGGGAGCGCATTACGGCGGAATCGGATCGGCCGGGCTCAGCATTGCGTATCCATGATTATTTCCAGCAGCACCCCTATATGACGGCTAATCAACTCGTCAAGGAAACCGGGCTTTCGGCCCCCACGGTCAATGCGGCGCTCGCCGATCTTGTCCGATCTGGCATTGTTGAGGAGATTACAGGCAGGAGACGTGGCCGCGTTTTCAGTTATCGGAGGTATCTCGAAATCCTGAGCGAAGGCACCGCTCCCCTTCCTTAGGGACGATATGGTGAGATAAGTCCATGTGTTATCGCCGCACCTCCATGCCCTATGAAGAACTAAAGTTGGCGCCGAGCGAAAATTGACCCTGAAATGCCGCTCTACTACAATTGTGGTTGAGTTTTTGTATTGGAGGGAATTTCGATGACAACAGTATCTGTTCGAATTGATGAGGAGTTGGTGAGTGCTGCCCGTTCCGCGGCCAAGGCGGAATTTCGAACGGTGCAGGGGCAAGTGGAATTTTGGGCAAAAGTGGGTCGTGCTGCCCTTGATAACCCTGACCTTCCTGCTTCGTTTATTGCAGAAAGCCTGATGAGCATGGCAGAGTCGCATGAGGACGGTCTTCCCTTTGTGCCTCGCTCGGCAGGCAACGAATGAGTTGGGGGCTGCGTCAGACTAAGCGCTTTGCCCGAACCTACAAAAAACTCCACGGCAACATGATTGTTTTCGTGGATTCCGCGATCGCTGAGGTTTCCATTAATCCTGATCTCGGTGATAAAAAAAAAGGAGATCTCTCCGCATTATGGGTTCACAAATTTCGATGTCAGGGGCAGCTTTACCTTCTTGGGTACACTCGTGATGATGCGATCAAGCTGATATGGCTTGAGGCGCTTGGATCTCACGAAAATTTTTATAGGGACATCAAGCGTTCATAGGTGGTGAGGCCGCATGACTTTAATCCGGGGGTCGCGGGTTCGAATCATTTCGCCGGCTCCATCTTTCAAGGACCTATCCAACAGGTAAAACCGTGCCACAGATTAGTTTTAGCATGCCTTGGTCTATCTATCCTTTGGTTTTCCCTCCTTAAGATTTCCTGTTGCCCGTTTCAGGGTTTAACAGCGAATTTTCTTTTGGCTGGATCTTCTAGTTCACAGTACCGAGGCTGGGCTGAGCACTCTTTGATGCTGTTCGAGCTTGTTCAGCGTTTTTCGATGTTTAACACTAAAAATGACTGCGCCAGAAATCGGTGGGGATCGAGAGCAACCTGGGATTCGGCTCCCGTTTGTCCCCAGCCCGAACACAAGACTTGTGTGCGGAGGGCCGTGACCGTCGGTTATTTATTCAGAACAGACGGAACGATGACGTGGCCTCAGTGCTCCTTAGGTCTCACAGGATTAAGGATCGTAGGCGCTTGCCAAACCTATCTTTCGACGATGATAGCGTCGCCATGGCGGATCGTGCCGCCGGCTATAACGCGGGCATAAACGCCAATCGAGGGGAGGGCTCTCCCAGCAAATGGCACCATCACGCGATTTTGCAAAATACCTTTGTTCATCACATCAAGATCGCGGGGCAAATCACCTTGGGCAAGGGTAGGCATGATGCAACGTGGACAGGGGTCAGTGATGTACAGGCGCACAGAGTCTCCGATGCGGACTGTTTTGCCAACCCAGTCGTTTTCAAAAAAGCCATTTTGATCGCCGGTGTCGATGACGATGTTGGGCCGAAAGCGGCGGGATTCGAACCGTCCCTGTGGATATAGTTCGTTCAGCTTTGTCAGCGATGCGGTGGTCAGCAAGTGTATGGTGGCGTAGTCAAAGAATGTTCCTTTTGGGGCGTCGCCGGCAACGGCCTCTTGACTGATTTCATTTGCCTGACCGGCGAACTCTGGCCAATATTGTTCTAGGGTTGGTTCTTCGGGAGCTGCTACGCACAACTCAACCGGGCGATTCAGTGCTGCGGAAAGTTCGGCGTTGGCGTTGGAGTCGTCACTGAGCAGGCTCTTGCCACAGGGGAGGGTGATGCGGGTTGGCGGCAGCTGAGCACCCAGAGGTGGCGTCACATAAGCTGCATGATAAAAAAAGATGTCTGGCCATTTTCGGGGGTTTTTGGCGCTGACAATCTTACCGGTCTCAATATCAAGTAGAGCCAAGGCTCGGTCACCGTGCACACCGTGGGGTGTTATCTCGGACGCGTTCAACTCCTCGCCCATCATGGATTTTACGGGATACCGCCAGATTGTCGCGACTTTTTGTGTTGTATTGGACATCAGACTTCTACCTTGTACATTGACCGTTTTAACACTTCATTGGCCATTGTACTCCTCTTTACACTAACTCTGGTCGGCTAAAGATCGTGGCTGCGGCACCAGCTCTTTGAGCTTTTTGGGACAACCGCCTCTCAAGTCTGTTTCATTTCAAGACAACACGCAGAACCTGGCCTGTCGTTTCAACACGACACATTGACCGGTTATTCCCATCATCGTGAATAATGAAGGCAAACGGAGTTGGCCCTGCAGAACTCATCAAACCGGGCTGGTTAGAGACCAAATAGTAGGCCCCCGAACCTTTTAACGACGGAATGAGCGTGGACCCGGTCTGGAGCAGGCGCTACCAGATCACGGCATTGGGATTAGAACTGTGAACAGGGAATTTCCGTGACGGTCTTGTTTATGCTCACACCGGGTTGAGCAACTCCGCGGTCAAGAAGAGTAAATGTCTTGGTGCCCAAAAGCTTTCCCTCCAGACCATTTCCTTTCTTTTCTGGCCCCAGCATCAGGATATTGTTTCGGAACCAAGTGCCGGGGACCTCACCTGCTTCGGTTGTGTCCGTACCAATGCTTGTACCCAGCAGGGTTATCTGGACGCTGTCATCAATGATTTCCTGATCACCCGGGCTAATGTAACCGGCAGCACCGATGAGCTGGTTGTAGTAATTGATTGGAGGATTTACAGACTTGAAGCCATGGATATTGGCAACGGCTTCAACAATCTCGCCTCTTCTGTCCGTCAGCTTTCGTTGAAGCTTGACCTTGAGATTTCCGTTCCAACCGCTGGGGACCAACTCGCCCATGCGGAAGCAGTGTGCTTTGGTGCTGAAAACGGTTTTCGCCGACAATGAGGGTGACAGCGCAAGGGAATATATGAGGGCTGCCAGGGTGGCTGCGGTGGTCTTTTTCATGGGAATAATTTTTCTCGAATAGGTTTTTGCGTCTGCCTCAGACGCGAAAGCAGGATCTGAGGTTGGGTCGAGCTTAGGCGGTGCGCTATGGGGCGTCAATGCTTGGAGATTTGGATGGGGCATTCATTGCAGCTATGCCCCTCGTCGCCATGGCCGGGTTCATTTGTTGGGCTCTGGGTTTGGCTGGATTGGCCTTGAATCGACCCGTTTGACGTGAGGCTTTGGCTGTCGTGGAGCTGGGTTTTGACCTTGCGAGCTTTAAGCTTGTTGGGCTTGCTGATGCTCTTACGCTGGGGCGCTGGCTTGGCCTGGGGTCTTGGTGTGGGTCGGAAAGACCTATCCTCTTGCGGCCCACCGGTTAATTTGAGCGGTTTCTTTGCGTTTGTGTAGACATTTGCGTAAATTAAGCGCATGAAATTCGCGGGATTTGAGTGGGATGAGGGGAACTGGCTGAAGTGTAGTAAACATGGTGTTACCCATCGGGAGATTGAGTACGTTCTGTTGCAAGAACCCGCGGTGATGCCTGATCCAAACCCTGATGAGCCACGGATGAGAGCTATCGGAAAGACAGAGGCAGGACGCTACGTCTTTCTGGTATTCATGCTGAGAAAAGTCGGAAGCCAAACAAGGCTGCGCCCGATCAGTGCTCGCTATATGCACAATAAAGAGGTTGATCGTTATGAAGAGCAAAATTAAGAGCATGCCATCGCTGAAGAGTGATGCGGGCGCCGAACAGTTTGTCGAGACGTCGGATTTGTCAGAATTCGATCTTTCAGGCTTCAAGCCCATGCGTTTCGAATTCGAATCCAAGAAGGCCGCTCTGAATATGCGACTTCCACAGAATCTTCTGGATGCATTGAAGGTAAAAGCACGTGCTCAGGGCATACCCTACACGCGTTATGTTCGTATGCTGCTTGAAAAAGACCTAGCAATTCGTGACGCAGCGCCCAGAGCAGAAAAAACGGGATTTTGAATGTCTGATCCAATGCTCTAACTGGGTGCAGGATCACTATCACGACGCAGAGGTAAATCAGACCTCAACAGAATGGAATCGTTGGTTTCGTAGCAGGCCTTTTACCGTGCTACAACCGAATTTGAAATTTGAGATGTAACCCCTTGATATCGAGAGCGGGTTAGTGAGAGCGAGACCAAATGAAATAGGGTCGATACGCTGCTTGTAATGCGCGGGTCGAGGGTTCGAATCCTTTCGCCGGCTCCATCTTTCAAAGGCCTATCCAACTTGCAGAACCGTGCTACAGATCGGTTGTAGCATGCCGTGGTCGTCAAAACCCCAACTTTTCCTGTTTTCTGGTTCACGCTTTTGAGGCTGGGCTGAGTAGTTGTTGATGCTGCAAGGGCTTGTTAAGCGTTCTGTCAGATTGCGCGTTGTGCCTAAATGTATCGTGTAAACACCGAAAACCTGCTGGTAATGAAAACCCTTATTTTTATGGGGTTGAAAGTGCGTCGGGGAGGGTGGATTATGTTGTCGGAAAGCTTAGGTATCGGTGTTTCCTTAAACCAAAAATATGCAAAAAGTTGAAATTTTATAAGGCGGACGGCGGCGCTCATTTCTGAAAGACGGGGCCAGCTCCCGCTAATGACTTGACTGGGTTTCGGTTAAACCTTACTGATGGATCAGTTTGAAGAGTCAGATTCTCATATTCTTCAATGCCCTGCTACGTAGGGCTTAGTGTGGGCATGAAGGGTGACATTTCTTTCTATAGACTCAGTAACTGCGTCATATCTAACTCTCGAAATAGCCGCATGCCGATTTTGGTGTATCTGATTATTAACTTCTTTTTAATCTGATGCGATTATAAATATATGGATATTATTATTAATAAACTAACAAATAAATCGGCAGCCAGAGCAGCATCAGTGTTATATTTTTTGGCTTTCGTTATTAATCCTGTGGCTTCTAGCGCGGCTATAGATAATAGAATCTGCATTAGTGCTACCCCAACAATTGGCAGCACCACTGGCCGGTCACAGATAATAACATTACGTGTCATTAAGACGGTCGGGGATGTGTCATCTGTTGTTGGAGAAAACTGTCACACCGACAATTTCGATAATGGAAGCTTCCATTGTCATTCTCAGTATGGCGCCATGACCGTCGATGTTAATGGTGATTTAAGGATAAGCATGAGCCTCAGTGAGAAGGACGCTGAAAAACCCTTCATGCTGCATTCAGGCTCAACAATTTATGTAATCAACCCCTCGACCCTCAAGGGGGAGGTGGATGGCATTCTAGAGTTTTCAATTAATGGTGATGAGAGCATTGATTCTTTTAGATTTCCCGCTGAAGTTATAGCCTGCCCTTCCTCTGATAAAAAACGAAATCGCCTGCTGAAAAAGTTTATCAAAGAAGCAGATAGGCTCTGAGGATAAATAAAATTCAGCGTGTTGACGATTGCAGGATCTAACGGCAATTTCTGGAACATTTTGGGAAATTGAAAGTGACTTCGCCAGGAGACACCAATTCAATGAAGGACGGTCTCTCCTGTACTTTTGGGGTTGTCTTTTATTTGGCCTGGAAAGAATTTTAGGGTTACTCTTGAATTACTCTCACCGAGATTGGAGTTAAAATGTATTACAAGGGTGGTTTTTCACTTGGTTTATTTGGCATCGCTTTGCTTGTCATGAACACTCCATATATCGCTGAGGCATCTCCTCATCCTGACGCAAAGACCTTCATGAAGGGGGGGGTCTTTTGTTTCTCACTCAGGCAGCCGGCCCTTCCACAATGGCGGGAGACACTGAAGTTGGCTGTAGAACCAATGAATAAAACAAAGAAACAGCCGATATCCTTGATTGGTGGTCTGCAGCATGGTGTGCTCTTAGAGACTTCCAACTCGTTCGAATATATCAGCCAGCTGACTGGAACTTCTTCTTACAATCTATCGGGGGATGGTCTCATGATTAGTTTGAGCAGCAATCAGGCGGGCAAGGATCTTAAGGGTGAGCATCCTGGTATTTGGGTTGGGCAAATAGCCTTGACACTTGATGAGCGAAGCCTTTCTGGTGAGGCCATCGGGAGTAAAGTCTTTGAGCCCGTTTATGATGGCAAAGTTGGGCAGCCACCGTTCTTCCAAGATGCTGTCGATGGTCGGCTCGACATTATTGACTGTAGCAACTTTTGAAGAGGCATTGTAATCAGGTCAGAAGACAGACCCCAGGACTCTCAGACCCAAGCGACCCCCCCTGTTTCTGGAAAGGTTGGACCAACAAAACAGCCGAGTCAACGCTGCTACGCCCATAAACCCTTGGGGCTTGAGCGCATATAGAAGAACCCTCGTGATCGGTCGCGGCCAAAATGCCGTCTCTGTTTGACGGCCCAACCGAAGTTACTTGGCACCTCACATTTAGGCCAGATCCTTGGAGGTTTTTAGCTTGCGACCTCTGACATAGGTTTCTGCCACGACCGATTCTCGCGCCAGCATGATGACAGCGAATAGGTGTGCATCACGCGCCGTATTGGAATCCGGATTTTTGTACATGTGCTTTAGGGTCAGGTCATAGGTGATGTTCCTTGAAGGATCTATCACCACAAAATCCGCTTCCTTGTCGACATCGAAATTCCCGAACCGCTCTTCCTGATCCAACGCTCGCGCACCGGCCAAGGTCCCGGTGAACAGAAGTTCAGCCGGATGAAGTGAAATGGATTGGTCATCCTTGGTGTAGGGATCAATACCAACCGGACTGCGTTCTGAAATATGGACCTTGAAACAGCTGTTGAGGACTTGCGGAATGAAGAATTCATCGCCCGCCCCATAATCGCTTCCAATCGAAATGTTGACCCCTGCGGCAACGGTGCGTCGCCAGGGCATTGTGCCAGAACCAAGGAATAATTGAGATGAGGGGCAATGTGAAATAGAGCTTCCGGTCTCGGCCAATCGATGAAGCTCTTGATCCGTGCAATGGACGCAGTGTGCAAAAACGCTCCGCTTTCCAAGGAAACTTTTGCCGCCAACTTTTGAGCCTGGGAGGAACTTTCCATCATAAGTATCGAGGTAACTATCGACCTTATAGACATCTTTCGTCATGTCGATCTCACCCGTCTTCGGACGGGCATTTTCGTTCAGATGGGAGGTAAAGTAGACCCCACGATCACGGTATTCTTCATAGAGATCTCCAAGCGCAGCCATAGTCTTTGGGGTCACTGAGAGACTGAAGCGGGGCACGATCGCCACGAACTGGAGAGCGTCCTTACGAGCTTCTTCAGTCAAGGGGTGCCATTTTTCGATTTCCGCCCTGACCAGTTTGACGGCGTCTTCCTCGGAAGTCCGTTGCTTGGACCAATCGGGAGCAACCGTCTCTATGCCGCGCCCACAAACAATCCTAAGCCCGCGATCACGAGCGGTTTGGAAAAGAAGGTTCTGCGCCACCGGATAGGCTGAACCAAAGATCAATCCCATGGTTGTACCGGAACGAATCATCCTGTCGCACCATTCGGTCGCCGCAATTTTGGCATATTCGGGGTTGGCGAGAAGGGCCTCTGAGGGAAATATGCAATTGTTTAGCCATTCCAGAAGTTGTCCCCCACCGTAGGCATCGCCGCTAAACACCTGCGGATAATGCATGTGGGTGTCGACAAATCCAGGAACAATATAGCTCCCCTTGTGATTGATGACCTTGGCAGTGGCGTATTTGGATGGGAGGCTCTTGAAGTGACCGCAATAAACAATGCGACCGCTCCCATCGACCACGAGGGCCCCGTCCGGAAACCAAGCTAGCGACTTGGCTGCATCGGAAACTTTGGGCGCGCCTGCAATGTGAAAAATGTGCCCTCGGTGCACTTTAAGACCTGGCTCATCAATTCCCTTGGGGGGGTTGGCGTGTTCTGCCTTCGATGGGGCAGCATCCGCAGTACCAAGGCCCGTTAGGGTGGATAGGGCCAAAAGCGCACTCGAACTTGCAGTGGCCTTTAGGAAATTCCGACGCGTCTTTTTCATAAAAGCTCCAAAAGCTTAGTCTGGGGGTCATCGACCGCTGTGATGCGTTCTGGTTAAAGCGGGTGTCAATTTACTGATGGTTCAGTCTGAAATGTCAGATTGTCATATTCTTCAATGCCCCGCAACTTAAGGCTTAGAGTGGCTATGAAGGATGGCATTTCTTTACATAGCATCAGTATCTTCTCTGAGATTGGGAAGGAGGTATGGACCATGATATGGCGCTGGGCTCTTCGGCGTCATCCGAGTAAAGGCAAAGGATGGGTAAAGGCGCGTTATTTCGAACAACGGCAGTCCCGCGACTGGGTCTTCGCTTGTCCGAATACGCCCGTAGGCCTTAGGTATAGGCCTACCCTGTTTGACCTCACCTCGATTGGGATAAAGCGCCTTACCAAGATCAGGGGTCAGGCCAATCCGTTTGATCCTACTTGGGCGAAAGGCAACATAGTATGGATGCTGGAGCCCGACCAATTATCTGGTCGTAAACGGGCTCGAGCCTTGTGCGAGGAAACCCGTACGCACGGCTCCTAGGGGAGGATGCCTCAGTAATGAGGTGTCCTAACCCGACTAGCAAACTCATTATGGTGGTTGCGACCTCTTTGATCCCTCGCAAATCAGGTGATCGCGTCAAGACAGATCGCCGGGATAGTGAGATGCTCGCAAGGCTTTTGCGAGCGGGCGAGCTGACCGGCGCATGGGTGCCTGATGATGCGCAGGAAGCCATGAGGGATCTGACGCGTGGACGAGAGGACATGAAACGTCTCCAGAAACAGTCGAAGCAAGTGTTGCTGGCCTTTCTGCTCCGACATGGGCGTCGCTATAGCGGGAAGAGCCACTGGACCAAGATGCACTATGCCTGGCTTGAAGATCAGACATTCGCCAATGCGAGCCAACAGATTGTTTTTCAGGAGTACATCAACACGATCAAGTCACTGAACCTTCGGGTCGAGGCTTTTGATCGGCAGATCGAAAAGGTGGCTGTGGAATCTGTTTTCAAGGAGGTGATTGAAGGGCTGATGTCGCTGCGAGGCATTAACCTTCTGACGGCCGTCACGATCGTTGCTGAGCTTGGGGATCTACGCCACTTTGAAAGCGCACCGCAGCTGATGGCCTATCTTGGCTTGGTGCCGAGCGAGTACTCCAGCGGAGGGAGCCGTACCCGAGGAGGCATCACCAAGAACGGTAACGGTCATGTCAGGCGGGTATTGGTTGAGTCGGCCTGGACCTGTCGCCATCCGGCACGAAAAACCCGGCATCTGGAGCGTCGGGCAAAAGAGGCCAGCGAGGCTGTTCAGGAAATTTCCTGGAAGGCGCAGGTTAGGCTCTGCGGAAAGTACAAGACCCTGGACGCCAGGGGCAAGCTCAAGGTGCAAACCTGTACGGCGGTGGCACGGGAACTGGCTGGATTCATCTGGGCCGTGGGGCAGGAGTACCCCAGTCCGAAGGCCGCATAAAGGGAGCAGGACATGCAGTGCATGGGAAGCATTAGGACGGGCAACGGTGGGAGAACCCTCGACAAATCTATGAGGCAACTGGAAACAGATTGATCCTCGATCTTAGAGCGAGGCAGCTCCCCGACGAACCATTGTCATGCGGTACCCAATCCGCGTATATCAGAGTGTCAACCGTCGGAAAGCCGCCCCTTCTAATGCTCCCCATGCACTGCAGATGAGCGCTGGAAAATTAAATGTAGATGGTAGTTGACAAGTGGTCATACATATCAGATTTGTGTGTTGGAGGAAATTGAGATGACAACAGTGTCTGTTCGAATTGATGAGGAATTGGTGAGTGCTGCCCGCTCCGCGGCCAAGGCGGAATTTCGAACGGTGCAGGGGCAAGTGGAATTTTGGGCAAAAGTGGGTCGTGCTGCCCTTGATAACCCTGACCTTCCTGCTTCGTTTATTGCAGAAAGCCTGATGAGCATG
>Ga0209499_1001722_pt1 | contig 14762 bp, 10 predicted proteins | sample C_130208_EF_Meta_FD_187306 | JGI IMG/M metagenome (GOLD analysis project Ga0209499, IMG submission 187306) | Freshwater microbial communities from Lake Croche, Canada to study carbon cycling - C_130208_EF_MetaG (SPAdes) (version 2) | ecosystem: Environmental > Aquatic > Freshwater > Lake...
GCCTTCGGGTGCGAATACCCGATTAAAACATCGTCGCGATAGCGACCTCATTATTTGTTTTTTTATAAATCGTTGTGACTGCGTAACATCAGCTCATAATACTTTGACAGTCTCGACAGCAGAATCCCAGCAATCGGAGCAGGGAGACGATAACGATGTCTTATATACAACCCCCAGTCCGTCACCTCTAGCACCTAGACAAACCTCAGCACATCCTCAACGTGTGTAGATACCTATGGTCTAAAATTGAACGCTTAAGCTAAACGGTCCCGTCTTAAATTGGTAGCCCTCCTAAGCAAGAGTATCACTCATCTAAGCGCCGCTCCGCCTTGTTCAATTCAGAATATCCAATACCACACAGGACTATCCTAAGACCTCACTCTCAACTTAATATACCCACCTTTCAAAGCTACCTGCCTGTAGTTGAGATTGCCCTAATACTAACGCCATAGCTATATTTGAGATTGCCATCTCCAGCACCGGACACGCTATTCCCAGTGAGTATGACGGCTTATTGAATGATGTTTGTATTACCATCAAGGCTCAACTAGCGAATCAGTTATGCAAAGTCGCCCACCAAAACTGCAGCCTATTCTATGAAATTTTTGAACTTATAAACGGCCACTGTCTATAAGTGACAGTGAATGTCTAAATTGAGCATTGAATTTAAGCATTAATCAATGTGTAGCTAGGTTTTACGAACGAGCACTAAGGTATTGGCAGTCACCGCACAGGTATCGACAACCACAGCAGCGCTATTGGCACTCACAGCGGAGGTATTAGTAGTCACAGTAGAGGTATTGACACTCACAGCGGAGGTATTGACAAGCACAGCGCAGGTATTGGCTCTCACAGCCGAGGTATTAACAAGCACAGCGCAGGTATTGGCAATCACAACGGGGGTATTAACAAGCACAGCACAGGTATGGGCATAGCCAATACCTGTGCTAGATCATGGAATAGGGGGAAACTGCAGCGTATAGATCGTTTAGCTATAAATAACAAGCGGTTGGCCTTCACCAGCGATCAACTCACCGATGACATAAACGCTTTCACCTAACGCTGTTAGCATTGCTAAGGTTTCAGCCTCATCAATTGCTGCCACACAAACAATCATGCCTATGCCGCAATTAAACGTGGTCAACATATCCGCCAAAGCGACATTGCCTTGCTCTTGTAGCCAGACAAAAATATCAGGAAAGGCCCATGACGTTAAATCAATGGCCGCATTAATGCCAGTAGGCAATACGCGCGGTAGATTTTCGGTTAAACCGCCGCCGGTAATATGCGCAAAAGCATGGACAGGGACTTTTTCTAATAAGGCTAATAAGGATTTAACATAAATCTTAGTCGGCGTTAATAAGGTTTTGCCTAAGGTTTCACCATTAAAGTCATCACTCAGCGAAGCCTGACTATGCTCTATGATCTTGCGAACTAAAGAATAACCATTAGAATGCGGGCCAGAAGAAGCAATACCGATCAGCTTGTCACCCACGCTGACTTTACTGCCGTCTAGGACTTTAGTTTTTTCGACGATACCCACGCAAAAGCCGGCCAGATCATATTCACCATCCGCATACATGCCAGGCATTTCAGCGGTTTCACCACCGACTAAAGCCGCTCCCGCTAATTCACAGCCCTTACCTATACCTTCGATCACCGCTGCCGCCGTATCAACGTCTAAATGTCCGGTCGCGAAATAATCTAAGAAAAATAAGGGCTCTGCACCTTGTACAATAATGTCATTCACGCACATGGCGACTAAATCTATGCCCACGGTATCATGTATGCCTAGATCTATGGCCAGTTTTAGCTTAGTACCGACACCATCGGTGCCTGACACTAAAATAGGTTGTTTATAACGATCTAGGGGCAATTCGAACATTGAGCCGAAGCCGCCTAAGCCTGCCATAACGCCTGCGGTTCTTGTTCTTGCGGCAATAGGCTTGATGCGCTCAACTAATTCATTACCTGCAGCAATATCAACGCCGGCACTTTTATAATTTAAGCTATCTGGTTTTTGTGCGCTCAATGTCTTGGTCTCTTTAAAGTTTAAACTGTCGATATTGTACAAGACCTCGCCCTATTTGTCTGGGCTAAGTGTACAAAGGCTGACTATTATCGTTGCCACAATCCGCGTCACTGCCACAGAATTAAGTCATTCTATGGTTTGGAGTAAAACAGCTTCAGCTGTTTTAAAAGGCTGAACTGAAGCTATGCACTCCATCAACTGTTTTCGCTTAACTGTAGGCAGCGAGCCGGAAAGCTTGCGCATCCGGCATCTACGGTGGATGCGCAAGCTTATCCACCCTACATACTACCAGGCTAAACCTGTCAATGTAGCTCCGATTGCTGGGATTCGTACCTCATCCCAGCCTACGTGCTGCGACATTGCTACAGAATTAAGTCATTTTGGTTGCTGGAGTAAAACAGCTTCAGCTGTTTTAAAAGGCTGAACTGAAGCTCAGCACGCCATCAACTGTTTTCGCTTAACTGTGGGCAGCGAGCCGGATAACAGATCGATGAGTGGTGGGCAAACGATAAAGCTGTTTGCCCACCCTACAAACTACAACTGTTCTTGACCAACGATTATTGCTTTGAAACAGCGTAGGGACAGGTCGCGACCTGTCCCTACATAACTTATTGGCACTCCTGCCCTTAAATTTTCACATCGATCACTGACGAGCGGATATGAATATCTCGCTGAGGAAAAGGAATGTCTATTTTATGTGCTCGAAAAGCGATTTCCAATCGCCGATAAAGCTCATCGGTGACCGGCATTGTATTAATGACTTCACTGACAAATACCCGTATGGAGAAATTAAGGGCGTTATCACCAAAGCCGACCATTAAAACACAAGGCTCTGGGTCTGTTAGTACCAAAGGCATAGACATGATGGTGTCTAACATAACTTTATGAGCAAGATCGACATCAGAACCATAAGCAATACCCACCGGTATCACCACTCGGGTAATGGGGTCAGAAAGACTCCAATTAACCAACTGGCTAGTAATAAAGGTTTTATTCGGTACGACATGCTCTTTTTGATCGCCATCGATGAGCGTGGTCGCGCGCATTTGTATACGACTGACAGTACCGGTAATATCGCCTATGGTCACGGTATCACTGACTCGTATAGGTCGCTCGAATAACAAGATGATCCCCGACACTAAATTGGCAAATATTTCTTGTAAGCCAAAACCTAGCCCCACACTAAGCGCCGCGACTAACCACTGCACCTGCGACCAACTACCGCCTAATTCATTAGCAACACTAATAAAACCGATAGTCATTAATACATATTTTGCTAATTGATTAACCGCATAACGACCACCCGCTTCTATGGTGATACGCCTGAACAAGATGAGTTCCATCAAACCCGAAAAATTACGCACCGAAACCACGGTAATAAAGAGATACAGTCCCGCCAACAGCAGATTAATTAAGGTAGTCGGTTCATAGCTTTCCTGATTGTCGATATTAACCTTATGCTGCCAAAGCTCGATCCGCTCCAAAAAGGAAAAGGCGGGCAGAATATTCTTCCAGATCATCCAAAAACCGATGGCCAAACTTAAGGCAATAAAAACATTCAGTAGCCGTATGGTTTGGGCATTTATTTTTGGTATATCGACCAACTGTTCATCAACGGGCAATACGGGCTCATCGCTACCGGCAATGGGGTGCTTTTGCGCTAACAGCGCGGCATCACGTCTGCTCTGAGCATTGTTTAGCGCCAACTGCCGATTAATTAAGTTCAACCATCTAAACACTAGGGCATGAATAATAACCGCCAGAAAAACTATGCGTAAACTGAAGATGAGTTTTTGCTGCAATTCTAAAGCACTGAAGTAATAGCCCTCCACCGCAAAGCCTATAATCACCAACGGCATACAGATGATTAGTGGATACCAAAGATAGCGTAATTGATTAAGCCTACCTTCAGGATGGTGTCTCATGGCATCAGCTAAAATGCCATTACTAGGCTTTAATATCATCCCGAAAAACACACTAATAGCCAACAGCAACAGGATTAACGCTAAACGTCCTATGCTGTCACTATGCACTGAATACCGCGATGCCAGCGTACTGCTTATAATAAAAACAGCGGGGATCGCTATAATACGCAGCCAAGAAAATTGCTTACGAAGCAGAGTGACTGTGGGCTTTTGCCATTGGAAATGCGTGCGGGCAATGCCCTGCTCGGCAAATAGATAATAAAAAAACTGTAAGAAAATTATCGGGGCCGCGCTGTTCTGCATGCCTACACCGATGGCTTTGCTAAAATCAGTGACATGTAGGCTGTTACTTAAAAACCAACCTAAATAATAGCTTAACAAGGGTATGGGTAAGACCACAATTAAAGTGTAGGCTAAGGCTTGTAAGGTGTAATTAAAATTATCGGCATATAATTGCCCCACTTTATCGGCGATAGCCGCCAACTGTTTCTTGGCTTGCTTTTCATAGAGCATGACCAATACAAAACCTAAAACGCCCAGTGTTATGAAAAAGGCATTGTGTCGCACCATGCTATAGCTATCTTTAATTAAAGACAGCCAGTTTACCGGTGACAAAAACCACTGCGTCGAATGAAACAAGCTGGCAATATAATGAATATTAATAGGGTCCGAGCTTTTTACCCAGAGTAAGTTTTCATCCAAATACAGCGCAAACTTGGTGGCGATCAAGGCCATTTGTTGCCTGGCAAAGTCAAAGTCACCTAGGATACGTATATAAGTGCTGTAATCGACTGATAATTTATTCAATAAATCATCCTGACTATTCAATAAGACGCGTAATTCAGCCTGTATCATCATGCGCTGCTCTGGGGGCAGTTGAAGATCGACCTGTTGCTCCATAGTATCTTTGAGCTTGGCATCAATATCTGATAGCTGTTTCAGCTGGTCCTCAATTTTAAACTGCTCCAAACTGGCAGCAGCGGTTTCTTCTTGTATCGCTTCTGATTGCAGCTTAAATTGATCTTGACTTAAGATATTACGGCGTTGCTCGCGGAGTATCTTACCCAGCGCAGGACTTAAACCGGCTAGGATGATTTTCTTTTCTGCATTCTTAAAGTCGCTGTCTAAGTCGCTGGCTTGTAAATCTAGTTTGGTTTTTTGCTCGGTATAGCTATCGATATTTGTAGCGATGGCTTGCAAATCCCGACTATATTGAATGTTTTCTCGGGTATAAGCTTGAATCAGAGGGTGCTTACCTGATAATTCGCTTTCCGTCTGACTCAGTGCATTTTCGATGCTTTGCGCGGCTTGCTGACGGCGCTCTGTTAACAAATTCTCTATGGTTGCCATCACCGGAACCAGAACATTCTTTTGCAGCTCTAACAGCCTCAGTTCGGCTTTAAGGAGTTCAACACGAGACGGGTTACTCATAGCCTCTATATCCAACATCTTAAGCTCGGCGGTACGCGCTTCAATCAATGTTTTTAAATAAGCCCGCTTAGCTTCGGTCTCTAAGGTCGTACTGGCTCTATCGGCAGGCAGGGTTAATTTTTTTTGAGAGCTTTCTATGTCTTGCCTAGCGATCACTGTTTCAGTGCGTATTAGCTGAGGACGTGATTGTTGCAGCAGTAACTCAGTTTCTTGTTTATTTTGCTGCTCGTCTAAATTATTGACTTTACCTTTTTCAATAATCAAGCGCTGCTCTAATTCTTCTGTGGGAATTCGAGCAAAATCTTCAAGTTTTTGTTTGGCAATCTTAACCGTGGTCTGCTCGATTTCTTTTAGGCGTTTTTTTGTGAGCTCAGGCGCTTGCTTGATGGCTAGATTAAAATCATTGCTATGCGCGCTGTAGTCCTCGCTATTGCTTAAGTTATCTAGCGCTGCTTGATAGACTGACAATAGCTTGGCTTTTAAGGCCTCATCCAAGCCTTGCCGGCTATTGATGGCCTCTATTTTTGCTTGTAGCCCGTCTTTATTAAGCTCCAAGGTAACATTCTTGCTGATGGCGTCTGGCTTTTGGCTTTTAGCCCAGACATTAGAACTGCCTAGCAAAAACGACAACATGCACGCTAACAATAAGACGCTGATGTTAACGCGAACAATAGGATGATCAGTTGATTTCATAGGAATCAGATAGCTATACATTAATAGCAGCATCAATGCAGAACAAAAGGTTGAGGAAATGCGTTACAGGTGCCCGACTTTAAAAGCAGAGTCTTCCTGCTTGCTTGGAGTAAAACTGCTTTAGCTGTTTTACAATGCTGAGCTGAAGCTCAGACATGTAGGGTGGGCAAACAGCGCTGCCCACCCTACTTAACTTAGGAAACTAGGAATCCCCTTCCTTCAGGTGCATAGGTATCTAAACAAGTAAAAATCGCATTATCGGTACATTTCACACTGTAGGGACAGGTCGCGACCTGTCCCTACATCACGATCGGCCTCTAAATTACGATCGACATCTATTTATTCACACTCAGCACCTGCATAGGTTTATTCACCAGACAAGAACTTAACAGTGGGTGTGTGGGAACGATAAAACCGTGTGTAGATACCTATGCTGCAGGTGGGAAGGATGTCAAACGACTAACGATCTCACTAGAAGCCAGCTCTAAACCATTTTTATAACAACGGCTGGCGCCATCTTGATCGCCCTGCGCAAATAACAAATCGCCGAGTAATTGATAAGCTTGCACGGTAGGTTCTACCGCGATACTTTTGGCCAAATAACTTTCCGCTTTAAAGGTATCCTCGCACTGTATGGCCAACTTACCCATAACGGCTAACAGTACGGCATTGTCCTGATACACATAAGACCATTTTTCAGCCGTTTCTAGCTGCGCTGCAACATTTTTGGATTGCAGACTACCGAATAAATCTAATAAGGTCTCATCCCAACGGCCTGATAGGGTCTCTATCAATTCGTCTTCGATGTCATGATCGGCACCGACATAAATCATAGCGGCAAAATAAATGGCCGCAATGTTAGGCATGGTTTTTATGAAGCTCGGTATTTCTGACCATAAGGTTTTAAGCTCATCAACATTAGCGGTTGCCGCCGCTTGCTTGAGCAATTGACTGAAAGTTTCTGTCTCCAGCAACTTAACTTCAGCTTCCATGAGTATTTGCTGGCTGTGTAAGGATGGAATCAGCTTTCTAATGCCGTGCCAATCACCTACATGCTGATAAGTTTGATGTAAGAGCTTTAAAACATTGGCATGGGTAGGATCTATGCTATGCAGTCGCGTTAAGGTTTCTAAGGCTTGCTCAAATTGATTACCCGATAAATTAAGCTCAGCTTGCGTGAGCCCAATAATCACGTCGGAATCGGGCGCATGGTCTGTGGCTTTCTTTAAATACTCGTCTCTTTTATCGAAGGCACCACGCGATTGAGCCGCTCTTGCTGCCGTCAAATAATGAATTAACGGTGCGCCACTATGCGAGGCATGTTTAATCAGGATATTTTCAGCTCGCTCCCAGTTACCTTCGACTGAATCAACCAAGCCTGCAATCAAGGCTTCTTGAGAGCGATTAAAGCGTATGCTTTTACCTCGGCTCTTTAACTGCCCGGGCAATCTAGTCAACCAACCTAAACATCTGAAGACTTGATAAAGCACGAAAAAGCCCATCAACAGGCTGATGGAAAAAACCACTAACGAGGTCTCTAGCGACCAATGACCAATACCAATCATCACATAGCCTGGATTACCAAAGCTTTGTAACCAGTAATTAATCAAGAGTGCGACGGCAATCGTTGCAAATAAAGAACCTAGAAAATTAAATAACTTTTTCATCAACTCTCTCTTATTTCGATGGCGCAACGGTTTCTGTAGGAACCACGCTTTCTACCGGCTTATTAGATTCAACCAGGGAAGTCTTTTTATCCGCCGCCATAGCTTCTAAGGGCTGTATGGCTTTATCGGTTTCGATTCTTAAGGTGGCTATATCTTTAAGCATTTTTAAAGATAAGCTGATATCAGGCAGTTGGCTGCTGATCTTGGTAATATTTAAGCGCTCCAAATCAGCGACAAAGCTATTGTCATCGGCGTTATGAGTAAAATTCTGCTCGGTCCATTTCTTGACATCCGCCAAACTGGATTGAAATAGTGTTTCATTACGCTGAACTAAGGAAATCTTGACCATTTCCAACTTAACTCTAAGTTGTTCACGAATAAACAGCGCTTCTTCGGGGGTGAGTATTTCTTTAACTTCATGCTCGGTATGTCTAATAACGATAGCACCGTGCAATTGACTGATCGCTGAATCGAGTAGACCTTGGCTTTGGGCATTAGGCTCCGAAGACGACTTAGTATCCGTCTGTTGTGCCAAGGTTTTACCGGTATAAGGCAAAATCAAGGCTAATTTTTCAACCCGATCTTGCAAGGTTTGTATAGAGGCATAAATACCGACCACATCTGGCACGGTAATACTCTTAAGCAGAGACAATTCTTTGGCAATTTCTTCACGTACCTTAAATGTTGCAGCATCGCCACTTTCTCTAAGACGTTGATCAGCGGCTTCTAAGGCTGCACGCGTGGTGTTAACGTCCCCGACCAAATGTAAGCGCTCATTGGCTACACTGAGTAAATATTCAGCATCGGCAATCAACCAATCGCCACGGGTCTTTCCTAGTTGACGCTGTAGACGAATAACGGCCTCATTTAACTCGTTACGTGTAGCCTCTAGTTTTTCATTATGTAGATGAGAAAAATCAGCGAGTGTTTGGGTAAAATGGTTATCTTTACCCGCTAGGTTAGATTCTAAGGAAGCCAACTGAGATTGTATGGCAACCAGCTGGGATTGATAGTCGGCAATCTGTTTGGACATTTCGCCTTTAACTTCGCCCCCTAGATCTTGTTGCTTATCACGTAGTTGTGAAAAGAAATAAAACCCGGCTCCTGCAAGTCCGATAATAATGAGCAGTATAATAACGCCAAACCATAAGCCTCTTGACGATTGGCGGACTGATTTACTATCGCCCAGCTCTTGTTCTTTTTGTTCACTCAATTCGGCCACGCTAATCCCCCTGTTACACACATTTTTACTGTCTCAAGAATTGCCACATCTGAAGGACTATTCGTCACTGCAATTCGTTTAAAGCCTATCTCGGCAGCTATGTGCCGGATTCTATCGCTAATGACTACCAAAGGTATCAAAAATAATCGTTGATGATATGATTCATCCAACATAATTAATAAGTTTTGCAACGCTGTAACACTGGTTATGCTTATAACATCTAATTCATTTTGAGCCAGTAGTCTATTCACGGCTGAACTATCAATACTGGGCATTATCCTTTGGTATACCTCCAGATAATCAACAACAGCGCCTCGACTACGCAAGGTCGTCGCCAACTCTTCGCGACCACCTACGCCACGAATGATCAAACAGCGCTGTCCCTGCATCTGCTGCATCGCCGGCATGGCCAACACAGCCTCACTATCATAGCCCTGCTCTGGCACTAAATCGACCGGCAATCCCGCTAATAATAAAGCCTCTGCGGTTGCTTTTCCTATTGCGGCAATCTGCACCGATTTAAGTTTTTTTATTTTATCATCAACTGAATAGTAACTGTGCATAGTTACTGCATTAGCACTGATAAATATAAGCCATTGATAACTCGTCCATTGCGCTAATCCAGCTTGTATAGCTAGGGTATTTTCCAAAGCAGCAATGGCTAGCGTTGGAAATCGAATAGGAGTTCCGCCCTGCTCTTCAAGCAATCTACATAAGTTTTCAGCTTGATGAGCTGGTCGAGTGACTAAGATGCGCACATCATTTAAGGGCTTATTCAAGCAATAACGCTTGCAGAATTTTATCTGCACCTTGGGCTAATAAATCCTCGGCTATCTCGCGCCCCATGCTCTCGGCCTGCCCCACTTCAGCCCAACGCTCGGCTCGATAAAGCACACTACCATCAGGATCACCCACCAAGCCGCGCATGAATAGCTGTCCATCAACACATTGAGCAAAACCGCCAATCGGCACTTGGCAGCCGCCCTGCAAACGCGCGTTCATGGCGCGCTCGGCACTGACACAGATGCCAGTCTCAGCATCATGCAAACCTTGTAGCATGTTATTCATGTTTACATCATCAACGCGGCATTCTATGCCTATCGCGCCTTGACCTATGGCAGGTAAGCTATCACTGGGATCTAAAGACTGTGCGATACGAGCTTTCATATCCAATCTTATCAAGCCAGCGGAGGCCAAAATAATGGCATCATAATCACCCGCATCGAGTTTGGCTAAACGCGTATTGACATTCCCTCTTAAGGGTAAGACTTGCGCCTCAGGAAAGCGCTCTTTAAGCTGGCATTGTCTACGCAGACTAGACGTACCTATTTTGGCATTGGCAGGTAACTCTGCTAGAGAGGAATAATGATTCGATACTAAAGCATCGGTAGGGTCTTCTCTCGTTAATATAGCGGCCAAATGTAAGCCCACGGGAAACTCGACCGGCACATCTTTCATAGAATGCACGGCGATATCTGCCACACCTTCAAGCATCCCTTGCTCTAGCTCTTTAACAAACAAACCTTTGCCGCCAATTTTAGCTAAGGGCGCATCGAGGATTTTATCACCACGAGTGACCATTTTGATAAGCTCAGTCTTCACGCCTGGAAAGGTCTGCTCCAATAAGGCTGCGACGTGCTCGGCCTGCCATAATGCCAAAGGGCTCTGCCGCGTAGCAATTCGAATCGTTTTTTCAGTCAAAAGCTAGCCTACATTATTCAAAAATGAATATTGTAACCGCATTTAAGTTAACGGTATGTGAATGGACGATAAAATTTTATGTAGCCGCTGTAAAGCTAGCGGTTTTGGCTGAGAGAAAACGATAAAATCGAGGAATTAAAAGACTAAAAGCGACCAGTTATTGCAAGAATAGATAGGGAGTTAATGCAAGCCCCAGTTGACCCAGCCCAGTTGTGCAGAAACTAACACCATGACACCGAATATAATCCGATACCAAGCAAACACCGTAAAATCATGTCGACTAATAAAGCGGATCAAGCCGCGTACAGCAAAGAAAGCACTGATAAACGAGACGGTGCCACCGACCACAAACAAAGCCATATCATCCATGCTGAATAAATCCCTATTCTTATAGACATCGTATAAGGTTGCAGCAAACATGGTGGGGATAGCGAGGAAAAAAGAGAACTCAGTTGCCGCTTGGCGAGATAAGCCAAAGAATAAGCCACCGATAATGGTCGCGCCCGAACGGGAAGTACCCGGTATCATGGCCAGAGCTTGGGCAAAACCAATTTTTAAAGCATCACGATACGTTAGATCATCTATAGATTCAGCATGAACCACGTGCTCACGACGCTCGGCCCACAAGATCAGAAAACCACCGATGATAAACGCTGAAGCGACCACTATAGGATTAAACAAATAGGCTTTTATTTGTTTTAAAAACAGAAAACCTAAAATAGCCGCAGGTAAGAAAGCAACGACTAGATTGAGCGCCAAACGCATGGATTTCGTTTCTGTTCTTACACTGATCAGGGTATGAAATAATCGAACACGATACTCCCAAACCACGGCCAGTATCGCTGCAAACTGAATGGCAATTTCAAAGACCTTACCTTTATCATCATTAAAGCCTAGCAATTGACCGACTAGAATTAAATGACCGGTAGATGAAACCGGAAGAAATTCAGTCAATCCTTCAACAATACCTAAAATAAGTGCATGTATTAATAAAGTAGGATCAGTCATGGCCAAGTCTCTAGGGGCATTATCTGTAAAAAGGCAAGCGGTCGCTATGTTCGATATAACTAGCGCTTCATGGAGTTAAAGAACTCAGCATTGGTTTTGAAGTCTTTCAACTTACCGATCAAAAATTCTGAAGCGGCTGTTTCGTCCATGGGTTGCAGTATCTTGCGTAAGATCCAAGTTTTTTGCAAGGTATCAGGATCAACCAAATACTCTTCTCTACGAGTACCAGAGCGATTAATATTGATGGCAGGGTAAATTCTTTTTTCAGCAATTTTGCGATCCAGATGCAACTCCATGTTGCCGGTACCTTTGAATTCTTCATAGATAACCTCATCCATTCTTGATCCAGTATCGACCAGCGCTGTAGCAATAATGGTCAAACTGCCGCCTTCTTCGATATTACGCGCCGCACCAAAAAAACGTTTAGGTTTTTCTAAGGCATTGGCATCAACACCACCTGTTAATATTTTACCTGACGAAGGCACCACCGTATTATAAGCTCTGGCTAGACGAGTAATCGAGTCTAACAAAATAACCACGTCGTGTTTATGCTCGACCAAGCGCCGCGCTTTTTCGATAACCATTTCAGCCACTTGTACGTGGCGAGTCGCTGGCTCATCAAAGGTACTGGAAATGACTTCACCTCTAACACAGCGCTCCATTTCGGTGACTTCTTCTGGACGCTCATCAATGAGCAGCACGATTAAATAACACTCTGGGTTTTGCTCTGCAATAGCTTGTGCCAAACTTTGCAGTATCATGGTTTTACCTGCCTTCGGTGGCGATACAATCAAACCACGCTGGCCTTTACCAATCGGCGCTATTAAATCGATAATTCTTCCTGTTAAATCTTCGCTACTGCCGTTGCCTTGCTCAAGAGTGAAGCGTTGTTTAGCAAAAAGGGGCGTCAGATTAGAAAAGGTGATTTTATTTTTAGTATTCTCTGGAGCTTCAAAATTGATCTGATCAACTTTGAGCATCGCGAAGTAACGCTCGTTATCTTTTGGCGGTCTAATCTTACCCGTGATGGTATCACCGGTTTTTAAAGAAAAGCGTCTAATTTGACTGGGTGACACATAAATATCATCGGGGCCTGCTAAATAAGAACAACCCGGGGTTCGTAAAAATCCAAAACCATCTTGCAAAATCTCAAGAACACCATCACCAGAAATATCGTCGCCGGCCTTTGCCTGCTTCTTTAGAATAGCAAAGATCAAATCTTGCTTGCGTGATCTAGCGACATTTTCAAGTCCAAGGGACTCGGCAATTTCAATAACTTCACTAATTTGTTTTAGTTTTAACTCGGTAAGATTCATAAAAAGACAACTCGGAGAAAAGTAGTTCGGCTGTACACCGCAACAACTAGGATAGAATTTAGAATTCGGAGGGTAAGTATCAGACGATATGATTGAGTGCGCGAGACTATCGCACGGAGAGAGTATATATCAAGTATTCAGAGCCGTCCAACTTTTATGGACGGCCTGAATAATAAGAACTCTTTTTAAATGTTGCTATCAAGAAATTTGGCAAGCTCTACTTTGGGTCAACGCGCCTACTTTAGTGGCTTCGACTTCACCATCTTTAAACAACATCAAGGTAGGGATGCCGCGCACACCATAGTGTTGTGGTGTCTGTGGATTGTCATCTATGTTTATTTTAACAACCGTTAATTTACCAGCATATTCTTCGGCAATAGCATCCAGAACTGGCGCAATCATTTTACAAGGGCCACACCATTCTGCCCAATAGTCAACCAATACAGGTCCACTAGCTTTAATAACGGTTTCGTTAAATTCACTATCACTTACATGTAGAACTGAATCGCTCACACTATTTCTCCAAAAATAAAAAACTAAACTATAGGAGGGATAGCATATCGAGTCAATCAATTTCAATCAATTTGATTTTTACGTTATGCTATAGCTTATGAATACTACTCATTTGACTGAAACACGCTTCTGTAACCTTGAATTATCTGACTCTATTTTGCTCGGATTAAACGAGGCCTCGTTTAATCATTGCACACCGATTCAAGACCAAGCCCTGCCTTTATTGTTGCGCAGCAAAGATATTGCCGGACAAGCGCAAACGGGAACAGGTAAAACCGCCACCTTTTTGCTGGCTACTTTTCAACATCTGATCAATGATGAAAGTGAAATCATTAAAAACCCTAGAGCACTGATTCTTGCCCCGACCCGTGAACTGGCCATCCAGATTCATAAAGATGCCTTATTACTCAGCAAGCATCTTAACTTAAAGTTCGCATTGATTTATGGCGGCACCGATTATCAAAAACAACTGGATACCTTAAAAACCAATATTGACATTATCATTGGTACTCCAGGTCGAATTATTGATTTTTATAAACAAAAGGCCTTTACACTCGAGCACATTCAAGTCACGGTGATGGATGAAGCTGATCGTATGTTTGATTTAGGCTTTATCAAGGACATACGTTATTTATTACATCGTATGCCGGCACCAGAACTACGTTTAAACATGCTCTTTTCAGCGACCTTATCTTATAAAGTCACTGAACTTGCCTATGAGCACATGAACAATCCCATACTCATACGCATAGAAACCGAGGAAGTGACGTCTAAAGCAATACAACAAAGTGCCTATTGCCCCGCCAATGAACAAAAAATACCGCTATTAATTGGCTTGCTAAATCATCATCAACCACAACGCAGCATCATCTTTGTCAACACTAAGCGTTGCGCAGAAATACTTGACGACACACTTAATGCCAACGGCTATAAAACTGCGACTCTCAGTGGTGATGTGCCCCAAGATAAACGCCAACGGCTACTGACTGAGTTTCAGGACAATAAAATCACGCTACTGATTGCTACCGACGTGGCTGCTAGAGGCTTGCATATAGCTGATGTTTCTCATGTTATTAATTATGATTTGCCCCAAGATGTTGAAGATTATGTACACAGAATTGGAAGAACAGCTCGCTTTGGTGCGAGCGGCATCGCTATTAGTTTTATTTGTGAACATTACGCCTATTCTATGCCGGATATTGAAACGTACATCGGCCAGAAAATTCCTGTTAAGGCCATCACAGCCAATCTTTT
>Ga0209499_1001724_pt1 | contig 14751 bp, 13 predicted proteins | sample C_130208_EF_Meta_FD_187306 | JGI IMG/M metagenome (GOLD analysis project Ga0209499, IMG submission 187306) | Freshwater microbial communities from Lake Croche, Canada to study carbon cycling - C_130208_EF_MetaG (SPAdes) (version 2) | ecosystem: Environmental > Aquatic > Freshwater > Lake...
GATGCTGATCACGGCTTGAAAATTGCTGGCCTGAAGACCGGCATTTATCCCTTGCAACACCTCGGGGAAGACGATGTTCGACATCGACGGCACCACCACCCCCACCAGCTTGGAGTCCATAGAGGCCAATGACCCTGCAATCCGGTTCGGCACATAGCCAAGCAGGCGCACGGTTTCCATGACTTTGGTGCGGGTGGTTTCGGCCACAAGACCTTGGTTGCGCATGATGCGCGATACGGTGGATTCGCTGACCCCGGCATGGGCCGCAACCTCGTGGACGGTGATCTTGCTTTTCTTATCTTGCAGCCTTTGCCTGATCTTTGTCACCGCAATCCCCTTATGTGGCGTCATCCCGTGATCGGCTGCACCGGTCCAAAACAGGATGGCTTTGGCCCCTGAGTGTATTGGTTTTGCAGATCCGGAGCAACGCGCGCCGCGTTGCCCCGCTGGAAGGGATCAGACCTTTACATAATTCCGCCACGGATGCGCTTCTTTAAAGCCCAGCACGTCACGGATCTTGCGGTTGGAAAGCGGTGCTTCCTGTGCGCCCATCGGCCGGGTGACGGGCGTTTTCGGGGCGTATTTCGCCAAAAACTCGGCCGTGGGCAGGTTTGCGGTGATGGTGTCATTCACCGCGTTGAAGACCTGATACCCAAGCCCATCTTTTTGCAAGCAAAGATGCACGATTTCAGCCAGATCGCGGGCGTCGATATAGCTCCAGGCGTTGCGCTTGCGCGAGGGTGGATCGGCCAGATAGCCTGCGAAGTTAGTGTATTCATGCGGCTCGATGACGTTGCCGATGCGCAGGGCATAAACATCCGCACCGTAGCGCATTGCAAAGGCGCGACCGGTTTTTTCATTGACCACCTTGGACAGACCATAGCTGTCCATCGGGTCGCTGTCATAGTCTTCCTCCAGCGGGAAGGAATGATAATCCTTGTCGCCTTCGGCAAAGCAGACGCCATAGGTCGTCTCTGAACTGGCGATGATCACTTTGCGCACGCCCAACTTCATCGCGGCTTCCAGCACGTTGTAAGTGCCAACGGTATTTTGTGCGAAAGTCGTGTTATCGGGGTTGATCATGACACGTGGCACGGCGGCGAAATGCACGATGGCATCCGGAGCCTTGGGCGGCGCGCCTTCCGCATAGCCATCAAAGCCGAAATGGGTTGTAAATGCGTTGAAGACTTCGCCAGAGTTGGTGATGTCGGTGATCAGGGTGTTGACGCCGGGATGATCGAACGGCTTTAGATCGACGTTCAAAATCTTGTAGCCCTTGGCCAAAAGATAAGGCACGGCATGGCGACCAGCCTTGCCGGTGCCACCCGTGAATATGATGCGTTTTGTCATGCCTGTCTCCGTTTTCATAATTTCTTCCAGTGGTTTTAAGTCAGCGCAGATGAGTTAAGAGCGAACCGACGATCACACTTAGATCGCCCTGTGCCAAAAGCGTTTTGCCATGACGCTTGGCCCGCCAAACCCCGAGCGCCTTTAGCCTGTCGCAGCCAGCATCACCCGTTCCTGCGTCGCCTCGGCCCGTGGCAAAATGCCTGCGATGCGGCCTTCTTTCACCACCACCACGCGGTCGCTGATGGCCAGAACTTCGGGCAAGTCTGATGATACCACAATGATCGACATGCCTTCAGAGGCCAGTTTGTTCAAGAGCATATGCACTTCGGCCTTCGCCCCAACGTCAATGCCGCGCGTCGGTTCATCAACGATCAGAATGCGTGGGCGACGCGCGACCCATTTGGCAATCACCACCTTTTGCTGATTGCCGCCTGACAGGTTCAAAATCTTTTGTTCCGGCGAGGGGGTCTTAATACCCAGCGATTTGATATATTGCGCGCAAACACTGGTTTCGCGTTTGCGGTTCACCACGTCCATCCGGCAATACTCCGATAGATGCGTCAGGCTGAAATTCTCGCGCACGGACATGCCCAACACAAGCCCCAGCTCTTTGCGGTCTTCGGTGACAAAGCCAATGCCATGGTCTATCGCCTGCGCGGGTTCGCGGATCGTCACGATCTTTCCATCGATGCTGATCGTGCCAATACGGGCGCGGCTGCCAAAAATCATCTCCATGATCTCGGTGCGGCCCGATCCGACAAGGCCGAAAAACCCTAAAACCTCACCCTTGTGCAAATCAAAGCTAACATCAGACACCCGCGCGCCTTGCAAAGACGGCCGTTTCAATCCCAATCCTTTGACAGACAGCAGCACCTCTTCGCTGGCGTTCGACGTATGCGTGCCAAACAACTGCGACATTTCGCGGTCAACCATTTTACGGATCAGGATTTCGCGCGTCATCTGGGCAATCGGGCGGCTGTCGACCGTCATCCCGTCGCGCAGCACCGTCACCCTGTCAGCGATTTCAAAAATCTCGTCCAACCGGTGCGAGATATAGACGACACCAATATTCTGTGCAGTCAGCTTTTTCACCATCCGCATCAGCGTTGTCGCCTCGTGATGGCTCAGGGATGCGGTCGGTTCATCCATGATAATCAACTTCGAGCGATAAGAGATCGCACGCGCAATCTCGACCATCTGCTTTTGCCCGATGCTTAGGCTGCCCACCATGCGCGCCGGATCAAGGGTCATGTCCAGTTCGGCCAAAACCGCCGCCGCATCGGCATTCATCTTGCGCCGGTCGATCAAACCCATGCGTGTCAAGGGTTCGCGCGCGAGGTAAATGTTTTCGGCAACGGTCAGGTTGTTCACAACGGCCAGTTCTTGGTAAATGATGCTGATGCCCAAAGACCGCGCATGCACGGGGTCTTTGATCGTCACGTCTTGGCCATCCACCTTGATCAATCCGCCCGGATCAGCCTTGTAGACGCCGGTCATGATTTTCATCAGCGTGCTTTTGCCGGCACCGTTTTCACCTGCCAGCACATGCACCTCGCCGCGCGCCAAAAGCAGATCGACTTGGTTCAACGCCTTAACGCCCGGAAAAGTCTTGGTGATCGCGTGCATTTCCAGAAAAAAGCTCATCGTCGCCTCGGCTGTCAAAGGAAAAAGGGGCAAAGCGACGCCTGTCGCCCTGCCCCCAAAAAGGCCGCTTATTTGGTGTAGCTGCCCAGATTGTCTGCGTTCACAACCGTGACGCCAGTGTCGATGTTGCTGCCTGCCGCTTCGCCCTTTATTTGCGAAACAAGCTGTTCGACAGCAAGTTTACCCATGGTGACCGGACGCTGGACCATGATGCCGTTGATATAGCCGTCTTTCACGCCCTGAATGGTGTCGGGCAGATCGTCAAAGGCAAACACGGCAAGCGCGCCTTTGCGGTCGCCAAATTCCTGCTCGGCCAGAACCTTGGCCACAGCCGGGCCGCCCACTTGGCTCATGCCGAAGATGCCTGCAAGATCGGGATTGCCGCGCAGGATGGCTTCGGTGACAGACACGGCTTTGGCCAGATCGTCTTCGGTGCCTTCGGTGGCGACGATTTGGATATCCGGGAAGGCTGCAAGCGCTTCTTTCACGCCGTCAATCCGCTCGTTCAGGTTAGACGCCCCAAGCTGACCGGTGATGATCGCCACTTTGCCCTTACCGCCCAGCTTTTCAGCCATGGAGTTGCCCATGGTCACGCCGGCCTGCTTGTTGATCGTGCCGATATACAGGCTGCGGGCCGAACCGGCGCTGTCAGAGTCAAAGGTCACGACCTTGATGCCGGCATCGATGGCCTCTTTGATAACGCCCTCAACCGACTTCGGCTCGTTCACCGAGATTGCGATACCGCTGACGTGGCGGGCAATCAGGTCTTCCATGATTTTGACCTGCGTTGCGCCTTGGGTGTTTTGCGGAACCACCCACTGATAGCCTACGCCTGCGGCTTCGGCCGCAGCCATTGCCCCGGTGTTGCAATCGTCAAAGAAGGGCACGGCCACTTTTGGAATAACCGCAATGGTGATGTCTTCAGCCATAACGGCCGTACCAGACAACATCGCCATGGTAACCACCGCCGCACGGGCAGTTTTGATCAGGATCTTCATTGGTCTCTCCTCCACTTCCGCTCGGTCTTCGAGACGGATTTTGTTGAACCTTCTTCCGTCCGGTGAAAACCGCCGCTGCTTTAGTTGCTTCCGCCGGAAAGCTTGTTGCGCAGAACATCCAGACTGACTGCGATCAAAATGACGCCGCCTGTAATGGCCTGCTGGGCATAGGTATTGATGTTCAAAAGTACGATGCCGTTGGCGATCACGCCAACCAAGGCTGCGCCGATTACGGCACCTGTCACGCTGCCGACTCCGCCAGCCAAGCTGGCGCCGCCAATCGCCGCAGCCGCGATCACGTCCAATTCAGACCCAAAGCCCGAAGCGGGTTCGGCCGACAGGTAGCGCGAGAACCCGATAATCCCGGCAAGAGAGGCGATCGTCGACGAAAGCATATAGACGGCGAGTTTCACGCGATCGGTCTTCACACCGCTCAGTCGCGCGGCATGTTCGTTGCCACCGGTTGCGTAGACATGACGCCCAAAGCGCGTGCGCCGCATGATCAGCGCGAATAGCACCATCAGCACCAGCATGATGACCACTGGCACGGGCACGGGGCCAATGTAGCCTTGCCCAAGCTCGGAAAAGCTTTCTGGCGTTTGCGGGGTCACAGGCACGCCGTGGGTCACCATATACATCAAACCGCGGCCAATGCTCAACGTGCCAAGGGTTGCGATGAACGGAGGCAAGCCAATCGCTGTAATCAAAAGCCCGTTCACAAGGCCAAAACCAACCCCCACCGCGATCCCAGCGCTGATGCTGGCCGCCTGAGAAAACCCGGCGTCGAAGGCCAAAGCTGTGACCAGTGAGGCAAGCCCCATCGCCGACCCAACTGACAAATCTATGCCGCCGGTTATCACGACCATTACCATGCCGATGCTCATAATTGCGGTCAGCGAGAAGGCACGAAACACCCCCATCAGGTTGTTGGTGGTCAGAAAATAGGGGGTGTACAGGCTGATTAAAGCGCCGATGACAATCATCGCCACCAGCACATTCACCTCGCGCACCTGACGCAACTGGGCAAACTGCCCCCAAAGCGACGCTATGCCTTGTTGCGACACCTTGTTGTTTGACGCGGCCATCCCATTCTCCCTTATTCCCACGCGCTCGGACAAGCCCGTTTTCGTCGGCCACATGCCCCGCCTTGGCGAAAAACTGCGCGGCGCGGTTGTGTTCTTGGCTGCCAACCAATGACAGCGCTGCCATTTGTGAGAGTGAACCAAGGTTCTGTCAATCACCTTTTTGGCCGCAGACCCTGCAAAATGCCATGCCACAGGGCCAAGGGTCGCGGAAAACTGCGGTTTCTCCGCACCTTGTTGTCAATTTTTGTTGAACTTGTCGCGCAGACATCGCAGTGTTGGCAGCGCTACCATTTTCAATCCCGCGCCAAATTCGGAGAATTTTGTCATGTCGCCGCAACATCCGGGCCAGCCATGGCAGATCGCTATGATCCACACCGTTTGCGGACTGATTCCCTTGTTTGATAGTTTAGCAAAGCGGCATTTGCCCGACTGGCAGAGCTTTAACATGCTTGATGAAAGTCTGTTGCGCATCACGATCCGCGAGGGCAGCCTGTCTGAGGCTACGATGTGGCGATTGATGCAAATCGTACGTTCGGCGGTGGATGCCGGGGCTGATGCGGTTGTCGTGACCTGTTCATCGCTTGGAGCAGCGGTTGACGCGGCCCAACCGTTTTGCCCCGTGCCCCTGTTTCGGATCGATTCGGGCATGGCCGAGGAGGCAATTAAACTTGGGCCTCGCATCGGCGTTCTTGCCACATTGCGCACGACCTTAGAGCCGACGAGCGCGCTTATTGGCCGCAGCGCTGCGCAGGCCGGGCGTTCTTGCACCGTAATTGCCGAAGTGGCTGACGGCGCTTTTGACAAACTAGGTCTGGGCGACACCGCCGGGCACGACGCCATGGTGGCACAAAGCCTGCGCGATCTTGCCATGCGGGTCGATGTCATCGTGCTTGCACAGGCCTCAATGGCGCGGGCTTTGGCCTTGGTGGAAGACGCGCTGCACCCGCTGCGGGTGCTGACCAGTCCCGAAATCGGCATGCAACACATTGCGCGTAAACTTTCGGCGTGACCACCCTAGCATAAGGAGAAAACTATGGAATACCGGGTACTTGGCCGGTCAGGCTTGAAGGTTTCCGCCCTGACGATGGGCACATTCACCTTTGGCGGCAGCGGCCCGTTCGCCATGGTGGGCCAGCAAGGCGTGGCCGAAGCGCGCCGATTGGTTGACCTTTGCATTGAGGCGGGCGTTAACCTTTTTGACACGGCAAATATGTATTCTTCAGGGCTTGCCGAAGAAATCCTTGGGGAAGTTCTGCAAGGACGGCGCGAGGACGTGCTGATCACGTCCAAGGCGCGCATGCCCACAGGCCCCGGCCCCAATGACCAAGGCGTGTCGCGCCATCACCTGATACGAGAATGCGAACGCAGTCTAAAACGGCTGCGCACCGACCATATCGACATCTATTACATGCACGAGTGGGATGGCCTTACGCCGGTCGAAGAAAAACTCGCAGCGCTGGATACTTTGGTGCAGCAGGGCAAGGTGCGTTACATCGGTTGCTCGAATTATTCGGGTTGGCACATCATGAAATCGCTGGCCGTGTCTGACCGTGACCGCCGTCCGCGATTTGTCACCCAGCAAATCCATTACACGCTAGAGGCCCGCGAGGCCGAATATGAATTGCTGCCGATTTCGGTAGATCAAGGTCTAGGTGTTCTGGTTTGGAGCCCGCTTGCCGCTGGATTGCTATCGGGCAAGCACAGACGCGGGGCGGCCACGCCGGAAGGCACCCGTCAATTTGCTGGCTGGACAGAGCCGCCAATCCGCGATGTTGAAAAGCTGTGGAACATCGTGGATGTGCTTGTCAGCATCGGCGATGCGCGCGGCGTTTCGGCGGCGCAGATCGCTTTGGCCTGGCTGCTCACCCGCCCTGCCGTCACCTCGCTTGTGTTCGGCGGACGCACCGAAGCGCAGTTTCGCGACAACTTCGCAGCGCTTTCGATCAAACTGACGACAGAGGAAATCGCGCGCCTGACCGATGTCAGCACCATACCGCTGATCTATCCTTACTGGCACCAACGCAATTTCGCGACGGATCGCTTCAGCCCTGCCGATCTTGCGCTGCATGGGGATTTTGCGGTGAAATAAGCAAACCACGCCCGGCACTTGCCGGGCGTCTCACCGCTTCCAGAAGGTGTTCAGCCAGCCCAACCCGTCAACGGTTTTTCCGGCCGGTCGGTACTCACAGCCGACAAAACCCGTATAGCCCAAGTCATCCAAAGCGGACAGAATGCGAAAATCGTCCAGCTCCCCGGTGCCGGGTTCATGTCGCAGGGGAACGGCGGCGATCTGGACATGGCCTATGATGGGCATCAGGTTTTTCAATCCGGTGAGCACGTCGCCGTGAAGGATCTGGCGGTGATAAATGTCAAATTGCAACTTCAGGTTGGGCGCATTCAGATCTGAAATAAGATCGGCTGCGTAATTGAAATCATTCAGAAAATACCCGGGCATGTCGCGCGGATTGATGGGTTCTATCAGCACAGTCAGCCCGGTTTGCCCAGCCTGATCGCACAGATAGGCAATCGAGTCGCGATAGCAGTTTTGCGCATCAGCATCGCCACAAGGTGCGATGCCACTCATCACATGCACCCGCCCCACGCCCGTCGCCGCCGCATAGCGCAGCGCTGTCGCAACCGAAGCGCGAAATTCGGCTTTGCGCTCTGGCAACGCTGCCAAGCCGCGGTCTCCGGCCTTCCAATCGCCCGGGGGAAGGTTAAAAAGGGCCTGCGTCAGTGCGTTTTTGTGTAAGCAAAGCGCAATTTGCGCCGGATCGAAGTCATACGGAAACAGATATTCGACCGCGTCAAAACCCGCAGCAGCAGCAGCGGAGAAGCGATCTATAAAGGCGTGTTCTTGAAACATCATCGTCAGGTTGGCGGCAAAGCGTGGCATGCTCAGCGCTCCATTCCCGGCAGATCCAGTCCTGCCAGACCCGCAATCATTCGCGCGACAGAGGCGTCATCATCGCGGCCCATGCCCGCAGCAGCGGTCATCACAAACATCTGCAGCGCCATCGATGCGATGGGGGTTGGAAATTTCATATCGCGGCCCATGTCTGCGACAATTCCCAGATCCTTCGTGAAAATATCCACAGCGCTGCGCGGGGTATAATCGCCCTCTAAAATGTGCGGCACGCGGTTTTCAAACATCCAAGAATTGCCTGCCGATGCGGTGATAACCTCGTAAACCTTTGCAATATCAAGATCCATGGCTTTGGCGAAGGTAATCGCCTCACAAGCTGCAGCGATATGAACACCGGCCAGCAATTGGTTTACGATCTTGAACGCAGCCCCGGTGCCGGCCTGTTCGCCCAATTCGTAGACCTTCGCCGCAATGCAATCTAACACCGGACGCGCGAGGGCGAAAACCGCAGCGGCCCCTGATGCCATAATCGTCAATTCGCCCGCCGCCGCCCGTACAGCCCCCCCACTAATCGGAGCATCAAGATAGCCAATCCCCATCTCTTCGGCGCGGGCCGAGAAGGCGCGTGCAGCGTCGGGTGGCATGGTGGCGCAAGACAAAATCACCCCGCCCGCTGCCATCGCGCCCACTGCGCCGTCCTTGCCAAACAGCACAGTTTCGGTCTGCGCTGCATTGACCACCACGCTTAAGACGATATCTGCCCGCAGAGCGGCCTCGGCAGGGCTTTGGGCAGAGGTGCCGCCCAAAGTGACCAATCGCGCAATGGCGTCGGTGTTCAGATCGTAACCTGTGACAGAAAACCCGGCGCGCAGCAACGAAGAGGCCATTCCAAACCCCATAGACCCCAATCCGATGACGCAAACCTTCAAATCGGCCGTGCTTTGCATGATAATCCTCGATTTCCTAAGCTATTGGGCGGGTCGCCATTGTTTTTGGCAGCGGGGTTGCCTTGCAGTCACGTGAATGGTAGCGTTGCCACAAATATCGTTAGCGCAGGACAGAAACGGAAAGCAAGGCTTTAGTTGGTGCGCGATCATCTGATCGGGTCACTGTAACCAAACTGACCGCGCAAATCCCGTCTGATCTGTATTTGCGGGGTGAGCCTCGCTGAAAGGACTGGCCATGCTGATGGGTGCAATCGCAGATGACATTACCGGCGCGACGGACCTGTGCCTGACTTTGGCGCGCGCCGGATTGCGCACGGTGCAGATCATCGGTGTGCCCGAAGACCACAGCCTGCCGGATGCCGATGCTATTGTGATTGCGCTGAAGTCACGGTCTATTCCGGCAGCGGCGGCGGTGGACATGTCGGTTGCCGCTGCCAAGCTGTTGCGGGCGGGCGGGGCAGAGCAACTTTTGTTTAAATACTGCTCTACCTTCGATTCCACCGATGCTGGAAACATTGGCCCCGTGGCAGAAGCGCTGTTGGCGCTGACGGGTGCCCAGTTTACCATCGCTTGCCCGTCGTTTCCGGCTGCGGGGCGCACCACGTACCGGGGCCATCTGTTCGTGGGTGATGCGCTGTTGTCAGACAGCCCGTTGAAGGATCACCCGTTAAACCCGATGCACGACGCCAATCTGGTGCGCGTGTTGGGGCGGCAGACCACGCTGCCGGTTGGGCTGGTCACGATTGACACCATCGCGCAGGGTGAGGCGGCGGTTCGGCAGGCATTTGCCGCGCAGCACGCGGCTGGCAAACGCATTTTGATCGTCGATACGCTGCAAGACGCTGACTTGCGCGTCATTGGTGCGGCCTGCGCTGATGCGCCGCTTGTTACAGGCGGATCAGGGATCGGTTTGGGGTTGGCCGAGAATTTTGTGCGCGCCGGTAAAGTGATGCCAAGGGCCGTGCGCACGCAGATGGCCGCCCCCCCGGGGCGGGCCGTTGTTTTGGCGGGATCGTGCTCGGTTGCGACACGCGGACAGATTGTGGCAGCCCAGGCAGCGGGCCTGCCGACACAGGCTTTGCGAGTGGATGCGCTGCTTTCGGGCGACCAAACCGCCGCCAGTCTTGCAGATTGGGCAATAGCGCTGCCGGATGACAGCATTCCGGTGATCTATTCCAGTGCCGATCCGGCAACTTTACAGGCGATCCACGCGCGCATGGGTCAGCACGCGTCAGGGGCACTGATCGAGGCCACGCTTGCCGAGGTGGCGCGCCTCCTGCAGGGCGCCCACTTTAGCCGCTATGTGATTGCGGGCGGCGAAACCTCGGGCGCGGTGGTGGCGGCGCTGGGTGTTGCGGTGTTGGAAATCGGCCCCGAAATCGCCCCCGGCGTGCCGTGGACGCGCAGTATTGTCGGGCCGGATCTGGTCTTGGCGCTGAAATCGGGCAACTTCGGCGCAGAGGATTTCTTCCTGAAAGCCTGGACATTGCTAAAGCAGGAGCCTGCCCTTGACTGAGGAAAACCGCGTTCGGGATGAAATCTGCCGGGTGGGCGCATCGCTCTTTGATCGCGGGCTTACGGCGGGATCCTCTGGGAATATCTCGGTCAGGCTAACCGACGGCGGCTGGTTGATGACGCCCACCAATGCCTCGCTGGGCGCGCTGGATCCGGCGCGACTGTCACGGCTGGATGCCGCCGGGCGGCTGCTGTCCGGCGATGCGCCAACCAAAGAAGCGTTTTTACACCTGTCGATGTATGGGGAACGCAAGGATGCTGCGGCAGTGGTGCATCTGCATTCCAGCCATGCCACGGCTGTTAGCATTTTGCGCGATGTGGACCCCAACGACGTGTTGCCCGCCCTGACCGCCTATTACATCATGCGCATCGGGCGACTGCCGCTTGTGCCGTATTTCGCGCCCGGTGATCCCGAACTTGCGCAGGCGGTGCGGGCCTTGGCCAGCACGCACCATGCCGTCCTCTTGGCCAATCACGGTCCTGTCGTGGCAGGCACCAGTCTTGCAAATGCGCAATATGCCACTGAAGAACTGGAAGAAACGGCAAAGCTGTTCTTGATGCTGCACAACCACACGCTGCGCCTTTTGACACCCGAGCAGATCGCTGATCTGCGTCGTCGCTTGACCCTATCTTGACACATCCGGAGACTAAGTATGACTCAAACTTATGAAAAGATTGGCTTTGTTGGCCTTGGCCTGATGGGGCACGGCATGGCCAAGAACATCGTTGAAAAAGCCTATCCCCTGACAGTCGTAGCGCATCGCGAGCGCACGGCCATCGATGATCTTGTGGCCCGCGGTGCGGTCGAGGCTGGGTCTTTGGAAGATCTTGCGCGGCGTTGCGATGTGATCTTTTTGTGCCTGACCGGATCGCCCGAGGTTGCTGCCGCCGTGACCGCGTTAAAGCCCGGTCTGGCCAAAGGCGCGGTGGTGGTGGATTGTTCAACCTCGGACCCCACTGTCAGCCTGCGTCTGGCTGCCGAACTGGCCGAGATCGGGGTGGCCTTTGTCGATGCGCCGCTGTCGCGCACGCCCAAAGAGGCTTGGGCTGGAACGCTTGATTGCATGGTCGGCGCTGATGACGCCAGCTTTGCGCGGGTGCAGCCGATCATCGCCACTTGGGCCGCCAAAATCGTGCATATCGGCGGGGTTGGCGATGGTCATAAGATGAAGCTTCTCAACAACTTCCTGTCGCTTGGTTATGCCGCGCTCTATTCCGAAGCGCTGGCGCTGTCGCGCAAAGTGGGCATTCCGGTTGGCGAATTTGACAAGGTAATTCGCGGCGGGCGGATGGATTGCGGCTTTTATCAGACCTTCATGGGCTATGCCCTAGACGGCAACCGCGAAGCGCATAAGTTCACCTTGGCCAATGCTTACAAAGACATGCGCTATGTAGAATCCATGGCAAATGCAGCCACAGTCGCCACGCCCATGGCCAGCACGGTCAAGAATTCCTTCGCTTTGGCCATGGCCACGGGCGGCGATGGCGCAGAAGACTATGTGCCGCACCTGTCGGACTTTATCGCCAAGGCCAACGGGCTTTAAACCCCAAGCGCCCAGCCCACCATCCGGCTGGGCGCTTTTGCACCTTTCGCGCATTCACGGGGCTTCAAGACCGCCTTTGGCGAAATGTCGCGGGTTCGGGCTGGCCTTTGCGCGAAGGTCAGGGTCGAAGCGAACGTCATAGCGGCTGGCGACTTGCGGGCGTTGTCCGCTTTTTGCAACGAGAAGGTCGTGCTCACCAAGCCCCATCAGCGCATCGGCCGAAATGCCGCCGACAAGTGCGGCAATATCCTGCGCAGATGCCCAGTTTGCGGGTGGGTAGGCAAGAACCGCCCCAGCATTGTCAAGCAGCGTACGATGAGCGTCGCCGTAGAGATGTCGCATCTGGTGCACTGTCTGGAACACCGCCATCACGCTCATCCCATAGCCGCGGCCAAGGGCAAAAGCGGTCTCCATCTGTGGCATGCGGCCCAAGGCGGCGGCTTCGTCAATCGCCAAGAGTGTGGGCTGCGCCCCGATCTTTTCACGTTGGAACAGCGCTGTCAGGATCGTATCCATCCACAGACGCAGGATCGAGCCGTAGGGGCGAAGTGTGGCCGGCGGCATGACAATGTACAGGCTTATGGGATCGCCATCGCGAATGGATGAAAATGGGATGTCGCCGTCACTGGTGGCGGCACGGATCTGGCGAACTCCAAACAGCCGCAGCATGGCCACTGCCGTCGCGATAACGCCTCCCCGCGTGAGATCGGGCATGCTTAAAACCGCTGCGATGGATCGACGCGCTTCGGCCGGCATGTCTTGACCTTGGTCCATCAAGCGCGCCATTTCGTAGACGGCATCGTCGGATCGGATCAGGTCGGATACTGCGGAAAGAGATAGCCGGCCCCGACCTGCTTTCTCACAGGCTAGAAGGTGTTGGACGAGACCGACAATCAGCATCTTTGCGTTGTTATCCCAAAACGGATCCTTCAAAGACTCCGTTGGGCAAAGCGCATCGACGATTTGCCACGCCATGTTATCGGGATCGGGCGACGCGGCCACCAATTCCAGCGGGTTGAGCGCAAAGGATGGCACGCCCAAAATCCCGAATGGGTCAAGCACGAGAACTTCGCTGCCCATACGGGCGCGCGCCTTGGATGTCGTATGGTAGAGTTCGCCCTTAACGTCGATCACAAACGCAGGACCGGGGTGGTCGAGCAAGCGAGGGATCACGCCGCTTGTCGTCTTCCCGACCCCGGTCGGCCCAAGAAGGATCGAGTGGCTGTCGGACGGAATAAACAATGAACACAAGGGCTCTGCCCGTTCCGCGCGACCGGTAAAGCCGAAGCTCGCTTTGCTCTCATCGCGGGAGTATGCAATTTTTACAAGGCCATTTGTCATGTTCAAAATCCACTCGTAACACTATGTTTAAAATGTATTTTCGCCCCGGTGGTTCGCCTGCGTCAGACCGAACGGATGCCAGTGCATCCATCTTAGGGCCCTGCTCAGGATTTTGACCTGCCGGGTATTCGTGCGGCTTCACCTAAAGTGTTAAGCCATTTGGCGCTCGAATGCCAAGGAGCTTTTTCAGCCGAGGGCTGAATTCCTGCGGCGCGGGGGATCAAAGCCGTTGCTGTAGGGGAAGATGGCCGCCTGGGCCTGTCTGCGTGTCGCCCAACCGCGCTGTTGCCGGTTGGCCTTGAGCGCGCAATGATGCCAAACACCGCCCCCCGTCGGCCCCATCCCAATCGCCGATGCCCCGCGCGAATTAGACCGGCGGCGGCAGGTCAACTGGCCCGGCGTTCGGGCAGGCAAGATGCGCCAAAACAAAGCCGACAAACGCAGCGCCCTGATGGCTGTTCATGGGTTTGGTGGACAGTTTTACCTGCGTCTTAGATGTCACGGACTTGCAAGCAAGGGTGGCGAGGTTGGCGGGGCGCTAGCATGTTATTGCAATCGCTTTGGCCTAAAATGTCGGGCTGCAGGTCAGCGGCGACGCGCCGGGTGTTTGCTACATTCATGACGACAGCGCAGTTCAAACGTCCTGATCCGTTCACGCTATGTCTGGGAGTTTGACATCTCATCCGCAAGCATAGCTTGAATTCCAGCGTAACGGCCGGTGACTACGTTTCGGCACTGGCCATGCGGGTCATCCTTTAGCGCCTCAACCGTCCGGGTTACCCTTTCCGCGTTAAAACCAAGCGATAGCATTGAAGGCTTCGGCGATGCCGTTGAGCGAACCGGTTATGGTCTTCTTGCCACCGCCCATTGTGAAATCCAGTGCCAGCGACTTTCCATGTTTCAGCGCGTCGGCCAGATTTTTGTCTAACGCAATTGTGGCAATACAGCCGCGCGGCAGGCATGTTTTAAGCGTTGCGGCAACGGGATCCGTCGTGTCGATCTTGGCTGTCACACCGTTTTGAATATCAAGACCAAGCGGCAGCAGCATTGTCAGGATATAGCTGGCAGGCTCGGTCTTTTGTTCGAGCATTTGCAACTGGGCGAGCTGGCGTTTTCCATCTTGCGATACGATGGTTTGCACAAAGGCGCAGGCGGTTTGGTTTTGCGCGACAGCAGAACACTGAAACACCCAGTCGCCAAATTGCTGCCCGATCTTGGGCGGATTGTCCTGCGCGACAGCATAGCCCGCGCCAAACAGCAGCCCCAAAACGACACAACCGATCAGATCACGCATCTCGTAGTCCTTCTTTCAAGTAAAAAGGGGCCGCCCGGATGGGCCGCCCCTTAGCCTTTGCAACCGACCGATCAGAACGAAAAGCGCAATTGGCCGGAAATCTTGCCACCCGACAAAGCGTCCGATCCAATCAGCGTTTCATAGCCAAGATTGAACTGCCCCGCGGC
>Ga0209499_1001727_pt1 | contig 14743 bp, 12 predicted proteins | sample C_130208_EF_Meta_FD_187306 | JGI IMG/M metagenome (GOLD analysis project Ga0209499, IMG submission 187306) | Freshwater microbial communities from Lake Croche, Canada to study carbon cycling - C_130208_EF_MetaG (SPAdes) (version 2) | ecosystem: Environmental > Aquatic > Freshwater > Lake...
AGAGATGGGTTTTTTTCCATCCATTAACCAGGTCATAATATCAGCCCCATAACAACCAAAATCGATGATCGCACCTCCACCATTTTTAACCGGGTCAGTTAACCAATGTAGAAACTCAGGGGAACAACCAATTTCCTTAGGTCCACGATGCCCATCCATGATGACAACTTTTCGGATCGTTCCTAAAGACTTTTCTTCTTTAACCATTTGCCACATTTTAGCATGAGATGCATACCAAGTCGTTTCAAAATTGGTTAAAAGATGAATTTTATATTGGTTCACTAGGGCTTTCATTTGATTCAAATGATTCATATTGACCGCCAAAGGCTTCTCAACAATCACATGAATTCCTTTAGGAGCACAAACTTTAACGACTTCCAAATGCTCATAAATGCTGTTAAAAGCCGCAATCGCCTCAGGCTTTGTCTTGGCAATTAAAGCCTCTAAGGTTGGAAACCAAAGAGAATCTGGAAGATTTTGTTTTTTTAATATGGATAAAGCAAGCTCCTTATCTGGTTCCGCAAAACCTACAATGAGTACATCCTGTTGTGGTTTTTTAATCGCACTATATACTTGGCCCACATGACCGTGGGTCATTCCCGCAATACCCACTCGGATTGGTTTAGCATGAAAAATAAAGGGTATACAAAATAACCCTATCCAAACAAATAGGTGCTTTCTCATAAGAAATGGATTTAAGATTAGTTTCTAGGACCTCCGCCACCTTGCCGCTGTGCAGCCTGCATCGTTTTGTATTTCTCTAGTTGCTCTGGAGTTAAAATTGCTTTTATTGACTCTAATTGAGCATCATTCAATTTTTTCATCTCAGCTTGCATGGCTTCTCTTTCCATACCTGCTTGACGGAATTCCATCATTTTTTCCATTCTTGCAGTTACTAAAGGCTCAATCTTTTTGATTTGATCTTTAGATAAGGTCAATTCAGTTTCCATCCGATCGATTTGGCGCTGAACCATCGCTTGTGGATTGAAATCCTGAGCAGATACTTGAGTTGAAAAACCCATTAATGTTGCCATAACAGCAAAAGAGGCGATTAATTTTTTCATAGTTATTTTTGTTTAAGTTGAAATTTATAAAAATTTATTTAGAAAATAGAATTTAAGATTAATTTGTAGACGTCCGTGGGTTCAAGTTCCAATTTTGTCTCTTTTTTAGAAATGAAAACAGGATAATATTCCTTCTCACAATAAGGGCTACCATGAGATCCCTTAACTAAAGTAGCATCCAAAGGAATGACGTCCATTAAATATCGAAAGCCTGTTAGTTTTCGAGCTAATTTATATCCAGCTCTTAGTTTGATCAATGGGTTTTTGGGATCCATGAACATTTCGACCGGGTCATACCCAGGTTTTTTGAATATATCGACACAGCGAGCAAAGTCTGGTGCCTTTGCATCATCAAGCCAATAGTAATACGTAAACCATTTGTCGGTATCCGCAATTAAGACAAAATCACCAGTTCTTTCATGATGTAAGTGTTGGGAGGCTATTTCTTTTGAATCTAAAACGTGGGCCACCCCAGGAATTGCCTCCAATATCTTTTTAACCTCCTTTTTATCCTCCCCATTTTGTACATAAATATGTGCAATTTGATGATCTGAGACGGCAAAGGCCTTACTTGCCCCTGCATCCAATAGCTCTAAACCCTGCTCTTCTCGAATCGCTAAGCAATCATGCTCTCTTAATACTCGATTAATATGGATGGGTTCGGAAACATTGTTAATGCCATATTCCGACAATAATATGATTTGGGCATTCGTTGACTCAAAATGTTCGATTAATTGTTGGAGTACCCGATCGATTTCCGCTAATTCCTTCGAAATTTTAGTAAAATCTACTCCAAATTTCTGTAGGCAGTAATCAAGGTGTGGGAGGTAAATTAAATGGAGCGTTGGGTTATATTTTTGGTCCACTAAAATGGAAGCATCCGCAATCCATTGGGTCGATTTTATATTGGCATTTGGCCCCCAAAAATTAAACAATGGAAATGTACCTAGGGCTGCTTGTAATTCATCTCTTAATTCAGGAGGATTTGAATAGCAATCAGGCGCTTTTACTCCGTCAGCATGGTATTGAGGACGCGGTGTAACAGAATAGTCCGCACTGGAATACATATTATACCACCAAAACATTTTGGCACAGGTGAAATTAGGGTTCTTTTTCTTGGCCTCATCCCAAATTTTTGGGGAGCCAACTAAATGATTAGATTGCTTCCAGAATTTCACTTCAGCATCGCTGCGATCATACCAACCATTTCCTACAATTCCATGTTCGTTTGGATATTTCCCCGTAACATAGCAGCTTTGGGAGGTGGTCGTTACTGCTGGTAAAACCGGCCTAATTTTACTTAGGTGATTTTTTTCAATATATGATTTTAAATAAGGGGTGTGCTCGCAAATAATGCTTTCAGAAAGTCCGACCACATCTATGACAACGGTTTTTTGCATCATTAATCAGTTAAAATGTCTTTAACCCACTCAATTTCTCGCGCGATGGACTCATGAATAGGTGCCTGAAATTCACTAGGTAAAACGGCCCATGTATAGGTTTCTATTTCTAAATGACGTGTAAATGGCATAGATTTTTGAACGTCTAACGTCTCAATAATTTCTTTTTGAGTAGAGCCTAATAGGCCATATTCTGCTAAGAAAAGTGGGACATGAAAGTGAATTCTCCATTCGTCAAACTTTTCCGCTGAATAATCCTGAATGGCCTCATCCAAATCTTTATATTGAAGATATTGACCATTTGCTAATAATGCTTTTACTTGGTGTAAATAAACTGGCTCGTGGTATTTCCTAAGCGCATCTATTTTTTCTTTGGGATTAGTTCTTAAGTCCACACGTAAAGCGGAACTAATTTGAATCTTACCTACGCCAATTCCTTTTTGATTTAATTCTTGAATGCAGGCAGCTGGGTTATCAAAACTCACCCCAAAATGACAAATATCAAAGCATAATTGAATGTGTCTTTTGATTAAATTCACGGGATGATCAACGCCTTTATTTTGTAAGTAATCTGTGCCTATTGGAATTAATGTATTTTCGTACCAATCCACAAATTCTTTGTAGTTTTCTAGGATTCCATCCGGTTCTGGTTCGATATCAATATGTATCCATTTGCCTGTTTCCTGCTCGATTTTAGCTAATTCAATGACCAAGTCGATTAATTGAAGTGTAGCTTTATGAGTGGCATTAGCTAATTCCTCTGAATTTTTCCACCAATATTTATAGGATAATGGAGAGGTTGAAATACCGCCTTCGTCCAAATTTTCAGGCAGTAGTTTGGCCAACAAATGAGCTAATCTAAGCGTGTAATCATATCGGTCTATTGTGGTCCAATCTGGGGTATGCACATCATCTTTGACGATTGCGTGATGAAAGCCTCCATAAGGAAATCCATTTAAGGTAAATACATACAGGTTCTCTTTTATTAGCCAATCTTTCAATTGCTCAAATTCAGTAGAATTTTGTAAATCAATACTCGCTTGATTAGCAAATCGTAGACCCAGGCCCATTTTTTCTTGAGGGGAAACCCGAGCTTTCACTAAGGGAACATTTTTTTGTAATTCGGCAAAATGTTCCTGCCATATTTCTCCCGGATGAATATTACTACAATAGCTAAAATGACCGTGTTTAGTTTCCATGTTTATGCTAAATTGGCTAAGTAATCAACCGAACGTTTAACTATATCAAAATTAATTTCATGCACCTCAACCCCTTTTCCTAAAGCTTCTAACAAAGTAATGGTCAGTTGGCCCCCAAGGTGGTCTTGGAATTCCTGTAAACCCTTATACAGATTTATTTTATCATTTTCAGCTAATTCAGTATGGTATATATCGAAACCAAGCTTTTGAATCAAAGCAATGATTCGGTCTAAATCTTCCTTGGAAATATTGCCAATTAAATGCGAATAGGTACAATCAAGTGCTATTCCTATGGCTACGGCCTCTCCATGACGAATACTAAATGAACTCAAATATTCTAATTTATGTGCCGCCCAATGTCCAAAATCTAAGGGCCGAGCTGAACCTAATTCAAACGGATCGCCAGAAGATATATGCTTCATGTGTAAATCGGCGCAGCGATAAATTTGCTCCATCATGACCGATTCATTTCTTGCGTTCATATCGTCCGCATGTTTTTCAAGCCATTCGAAAAATGACAAATCTTTTATCAAAGCTACTTTTATTGCTTCTGCAATTCCTGATCGCCAATCTCGGTCGATTAATGTAGTTAAAAAATGTACATCATTAAATACAGCAACCGCTGGAGCAAATGTTCCTAAAAAGTTTTTTTTGCCTAAGTAATTAACGCCATTTTTAACCCCAACTCCCGAATCGTTTTGAGATAATACGGTCGATGGGATACGAATCAACTTAACTCCTCGGTGAGATATGGCTGCCGCATAGCCCGACATATCTAAAAAGGCTCCTCCACCGATGGCCGCGACAAAAGAATGTCGGTCTATTCGATGCTCGTCAATAGCTCGGACTACTTCTTCGTAAAATCTTGGATCATTTTTGCACATTTCACCTCCTGGCAAAACTAAAATCTCGGTTGATAATTTAGCTACGGAATGATGATCAAAATAGGTGATAATCGTATTAGTTAGGTTGGGATGTGCATCGGCAACTCCTTTGTCAATAACAAATAAAATTCTTTTTTGAAATTCAGGGTTACCGAAATAGCGAATAAAATCTGCAAACATCGTATTTGCAGAATCAAACAAGTTCTTTGTGAAAAAAACTTCGTATTGAAAGGGTACTTGAAATATTTGTTTTAGAGGTAGCATGAAATCAAATTTACGTAACAGCAAACTTTTTACCTAATCGAATTGATACGGGTAAAAGCAGGACAACAAATATAGCTATTTCCCATTGTCCACTCAAACTTACCCAAGCTGCATTCATTAAAATTAAGGTTAAAACCCCTGTTTTTACTGTTTTGCCTATATTGGGGCCTATTGGATCCTTAATGGCCACATATAATTTATCGAAAATCAAATAAAAATGCGTAATAATAAAGGGTAATGCTAGGTAAATGTGTCCGAATTTGTAGGCAAAATAAATTTGACATAGATGGACCAACAAAAAAAGAAATAGGGCAAATAAAAGGGTTTTGGGAGTTCCGCCATGCACTTCGCCTCTTGAAACTAAGGTTATGGCTGCAATATAAATTAAGGGGATGAGAATTAGATAAGCATAGGAAAAAGTTCCTATTTCGTACACGCTCATTCCTAAGAGCAAATTAAATGCTCTACATAAGCCCATATTGATCGGGCCAAAAATGGACATATGCTTGCCTTTCCAATCGTAAAATAAGGCACAAAAGCTGATGATTATGGCAATAAAGCCGCTCAATTTGCTATGCCAAAATGCGCTAAATATTCCAGTCAATAGGAGTGAAACCCCACCTACAATAGCCTCAGATTTCAATATTCTGCCACTGGGTATTGCACGTTCAGGCCTTTCAATTTGATCTAATTCATGGTCAAATACGTCATTAAATACAACGCCTCCCGCATATAAACACATGGTGGATAGACCTAAAAACAGTACGGAATTTATGTCCATAAAATTGAATATAAATCCAACGATGGACATGCCAGCTAAAACATCTGTTAAAGACGTGATGACATTTGCGGGGCGCATGAGTTCAATGAAGGCTCTAATTTTTGCTTTCATCAACGAATGATCATGGAGTTTTTATTTATTCTGGGCGCTTGACCTCCTCTGAGTACTGTATTGCCATTGAATTTTTGCGATTGGTCTATTTCAATTCCATGTATAAAATCACTTTCATTGATTTGTCCACTTTGGGCAAAAGCGTCCAAGGCATTTTGATAGGTTACTAGGCGTATGGCCTCTAGATCGATGCCTTTAATTTTCATCAAAGCAGCTGTTTTGGGAATAGCCAAAGGGTCCGAAATTCCCCAGTCCGCAGCCGAATTGACCATGATCCGAGTAGGTCCATATTCTTTAACAATTTCGACCATGCGTTCATTACCCATTTTGGTAAACGGATATATGGTGAATGCGGCGTAAAAACCTTGATCCAATACAGATTTCACAGTTTCTTCGTTATTATGGTCTATTATAACCATTTTGGGGTCAATCCCATGTTCTAGCGCTATAGCCATACTTCTTTCAGTGCCTTTTTTCTTATCCCGATGTGGCGTATGCACTTGAACAGGAAGGTTCATTTCCTTTGCTAATTCTAATTGGGCCCGGTAATATTTTTCTTCAGCTGCTGTTTGGTCATCAAAACCAATTTCTCCAACTCCAACAACACCTTCTTTTTGAAGAAATAAGGGAAGTATTTCCATAACCTGCTCAGCAAGTGCCTCATTATTTGCCTCTCTTGAATTTAATCCAATGGTGCAATAATGTTTGATGCCAAATTGGGAAGATCGGAATCGCTCCCAGCCTACAAGACTGGAGAAATAATCTTTAAAAGAGGCCAGTCCGGTTCTCGGTTGGCCTAACCAAAATGCCGGCTCGATCAGTGCAACCACTCCTGCATCAGCTAAAGCTTGATAGTCATCCGTTGTCCTTGAACTCATGTGCATGTGGGGATCAAAGAATTTCATCCCCTGGGTGTAATTCATGAAGTCGTGATCGACCACATTTGCCGTGGCTTTTTCTTCACTTGATCCTTCAAAATGTGAAGGATTTATTTCCTTTTGATGTGGGTTTTGACACATATTTTTAAGCTTGGTATATAGGTTCAGGCAATTCTAATTCTTTCCATTGCTCCTTTGTACTTCCCGGCTGAGCTATCTCTTTGTTGACCAACTCTGCGGCCAGAATATCTCTAGGATTATCGGATTGCTCTAATTTTTTGATGTCGCCCCTTAAATTTTCATTCATAAATAAGGGGACTAACCGCCATACTTGAGATGGAACGCGTCTTCCGGCCGCCCATCTCTCATGGGCAAAGTCCGACAATGTACCTGCAAGCGCTTGGTTTGCTCTAGCTTCCAAGCCATAAATTCGGTGAATAGCTTTGTCGTTAAATATACATTTTAAAACCATTTGATTCCAGGCCAACTCTGAAAAATACAGGCTAGGATATGGGTTTTCGAAGGCAATCGATTCGAAAACAGATCCCATATTAGACCGAACAGCATCCGTGGCTCTTAATAAAAAATCAGTCGGGTTTTTTAACGCCGGTAATGCGGCATGCAAAGCTACTGCTTCATTGATTTCTGCGGTATCAAATAATAAATTGAGCTGATCGCCACCATCCATTTCCGATATGAGGCATAAAAAATAAATACGCACTATTTTTTCTAGGGTATAATCCTCCCAAGACCAACCTTCCATGATAATGTTTGAGCTTTTGACCTGAGTTTTTGAAATAAATCTGGGCGTCATGACAAATGCTAAAGCAAGTTCCTTAGCATTCCCCTTGGATTTAGAATCTATCCAAATGGATTCTGTTGGATTAGCAAATCGTAAGATTTCCTCTAGGATGACAGGACTATACATCAATGTAAATATATTTAAAATAGGAAGCGAATTTATAAAAATATGCTTGTAAGTTTAGCATGATTTTGATCAATTTCAACATGCCCATGAAATTTAAAATATAGAAATGTGATTAAATTGAATTTTCTGCTTCTGTAATTTTCAAGGGACCTTTAATTGAAAAAATAATTTTTGGCAAATATTTGGTCAAAACATATACTTTTTTAGAAAAGGTTACTTGGTTACTAAAATCGTTTATTTCAGATTTCTTATTTGAAATATGGATGATTATTTTCCAAATCCAAAAAATGGGAAGAAGTACCCAATAATTAATCATTACAGTTAAATAGCTTAAAATGCCATAACTTTTTCTTATCCACAATAAATTTGATAGTTGGATTTGCAAATTAAACCGATTAACAAATGAGGTGTTTTTATTTCGGTATGGGTTTTCATTGATTAAATGAACGATTTTAACATCGTCAAAGTAGACTAATTTACCAAGTTTCGAAAGTCTATGACAAAATTCAACATCTTCTGCATAAAGGAAAAAGTCCTCATCCCATTGGCCAGATTGAACTGCATTTTTTTTGCTGACCATTAAAAATGCGCCCACTAAATTATTTGTCTCGTTTATATTTTCAAATGATTCTTTAGGGAGCAGGTAATGAAAAATCTTTTCAGTGACTTTGGAATTTGGAAGGATAAATAATTGTTTTCTTATATCGTTTTGAGTCCTAAAATATGGAATTTGATTTCCATGAACATCTATTTGGATGGCACCTATGGCCACATTTAGTGGATTTGAAGTCAAATGATTAACTGCTTTTTCAATCGATTCGTCTACTAAAAGTGTATCGGCATTTAAAAACAAAATAAATTCACCTTTAGCAGTTTTAATTCCTTCATTATTTGCTTTTGAAAAACCTGCATTATGTTCCATGTCTTTCCATATCGTTGACGGAAATTCATTCAGTACGTCTTTGTTTTTTTCCTTAACATAGGAATTATCTATGACGATAATTTCGTAAAAAATATTTTTTGTATGCTTGGAAATGCTTCGTAGGCAATCTAGAATTAGAGATTCACTTTTGTAGTTAACAATTACAATGGAAAGCGTCATTTAGATTAGTTTATTCGAGGCAATGATATTAAGGAATATTAGTATAAATTTAAATTAAATTTCTGAATTCATTTCTAAATTAATTTTCATGCTCCGTTTACTTTCATCGATTTCAATCATTTTTTTATTTGTTTTGGATGGCTACAGTCAGGGACAAAATTTCACATTTGAGGCGATTAAATCGCATCCATTTCCAACCGAATTAATTCGCTCTAATAAAGGGAAAAGGATTGCTTGGGCCATGGATGAAAAAGGAATTCGTAATATTTATGTGGCTGAGGGTCCGAGTTTTGAGCCTCGAAAATTAACTTCATTTTCAGAAGATGATGGCCAGGAAATAACATCAATATCTATCTCGGATGATGGCAAGTGGGTTTTATTTGTTCGTGGTGGAGATCACGGGGCTAATTTTGATCATTTAAAACCGGTTAATCCATTCGGAAACCTCGAGCCCCAGTCGGTTCGTGTCATTCAAATTGCCTTTACTGGTGGCCCTATCCGGATCATATCGGAAGGAGATGAGCCTGTCATTTCCCCTAAAAATGACGTGGTCGCTTATATTAAAGAAGGCCAACCTTGGATTTGCAAATTGGATACCAATAAGAATGAGGATTTTTTAGAGGCTCCTGTAAAATTATTTAAAACAAGGGGTACGGTATCTCAATTAAAATGGTCACCAGATGGATCAAAAGTTGTTTTTGTGGCTAATAGGGGAGACCATTCATTTATTGGATCACTGACCATCGGGAACAATCAAATCCAATGGATTGATCCAAGTTTTGCGCGTGACATGAGTCCTCGTTGGTCGCCCGATGGGAAAAATATTGCATTCATTCGTACATTGGCATTGGGTGGTCAGTCGGATTCATTGACCCAAAGAAAAAAAGTTTTTTGGAGCATTCGTACTGCTCCCGTCACGGGAGAGAATTCAAAACTAGTTTGGGAGGCTCCTAAAACAAATCGTGGATCTTTACCCACAACTCATGGAGGTGCAAATTTATTCTGGGCTATGGATAATGTCATCACATTTACTTCTTATCATGACGGTTGGCCTCATTTATATTCCATAGCTCCTTCAGATGGCAAGCCTATGCTATTAACGCCTGGTGAATTCATGGTAGAGCATGTCAGTTTAAGTTTGGATGGAAAAAAGCTATTGTGTGATGTTAATACGGGTCCTGATGTGTTGGATAAAGATAGGAGACACATTCTTCAAGTATCTGTTGACAAGGCCGATATGATTATTTTAACACCGGGAACTGGCAATGAATGGACAGCGCTGGCCTTGGAAAATAATCAGGGAATTGTATATATCGGGTCTACGCCACAAAAAGCGCCTCAAGTAATTTTCATGTCTCAAGCTTCATCGCCAAAATCACTAACAGCCTCATTATTTCCATCTGAATATCCTGAAAAATCACTTATTGAACCCAAACAAGTTATATTTAAGTCGCTGGATGGTTTATCCATTCATGCGCAGATTTTTGACAATTCGAATGGAACACAGAAAAAACCTGCTATTATTTTTGTGCATGGTGGTCCTCCTAGGCAAATGCTATTAGGTTGGCATTATTCGGATTATTATGCAAATGCGTATGCATTGAATCAATACTTAGCCAATCTTGGCTTTGTCGTGTTATCTGTAAATTACAGACTTGGTATTGGATATGGCTATGAATTCCAAAATCCTAAATCTGCGGGGCATTTAGGGGCTTCTGAATATTTGGACATCAAGGCAGCTGGAGAGTGGTTAGCTAGTCAATCATATGTCGATGCGAAAAAAATAGGCATATATGGAGGGTCTTATGGCGGTTATTTAACAGCTTTAGGATTGGCTAGGGATTCGAAATTATTTGCTGCGGGTGTTGATATTCATGGGGTACATGATTGGGCAAACCAATTAAAAGCGGAACCTTCAGTTGATGGACTCCATCAATCGCCAGATGCTGAATGGGCAGCTAGTTTATCATTTAGATCTTCACCTGTTTCTTCGGTGACTACCTGGACTTCGCCTGTATTAATAATTCACGCGGATGATGATCGAAATGTTGCCTTTAATCAGAGTGTTGATTTGGTCAATCGACTTTTAAAACGAAAAGTTGCTGTAGAGACTATGGTGATTGTTGACGACACGCATCATTGGTTTAGATTTTCAAATACCTTAAAAGTTTTTAATGCCACGGCAAATTATTTAAAAGCAAAGCTTTTGAAATAGGTATAATACTGTTTTTGAATTAATTTTGTCAAATGGAAGAAAGACCGATTACCGACTGGTTGCCTTTGACAAAAAAGGAAGTGGAGAAAAGAGGCTGGGATGAACTTGATGTCATTTTGATTTCAGGGGATGCTTATGTGGATCACCCTGCTTTTGGCACTGCGGTGATTGGCAGAATTATGGAGAGTGAGGGGTTGAAGGTGGGGATTGTCGCGCAGCCCAACTGGCAAGATGACTTACGAGATTTTAAAAAATTAGGAAAACCCAAATACTTTTTCGGTGTAACAGCAGGCTGTATGGATTCAATGGTGAATCATTATACGGCAAATAAACGATTGCGTTCGAATGATTCCTATACCCCTGGAGGTGAGGCCGGTTTTAGGCCTGATTACGCGACTTCGGTATATTCCAAAATATTAAAAGAGATTTATCCCGATGTGCCCGTTTTAATTGGGGGCATTGAGGCTTCCTTGCGCCGAGTAACCCATTATGATTATTGGGCTGACAAATTATTCCCCTCGATTTTAGTGGATTCCGGAGCGGATATGTTGGTCTATGGCATGGGAGAGCAGCCCCTGCGTGAAATTATGCGAGGGGTTAAAGAGGGGAAAAACTTGCGTGACTTTACGAATATTAATCAAGTCGCTTTTTTACAGAATAAGTCTGATCATTTGCCGCCAACGGATTGGGAGACCGTAGAGTTAGCTAGCCATGAGGTATGTTTGGAAGATAAAATTAAATATGCGTCCAACTTTAAGATTGTAGAAGTTGAATCCAATAAATGGCAGGCTAATCGAATTACTCAAGCTGTTGGGGATGACATATTAGTGATCAATCCTCCATTTAAGACGATGGAGGAGGTTGAGATGGATAAATCCTTTGATTTACCATATACTCGCCTACCTCATCCGAAATATCGAAAGCGTGGCCCAATTCCGGCTTTTGAGATGATTAAGTTTTCAGTGAATATGCACCGAGGATGTTTTGGGGGTTGTAGTTTTTGTACTATTTCAGCTCATCAGGGCAAGTTTATCGCGTCGAGGAGTGAGGCTTCGATTATGAGAGAAGTTGAACAGATAACGAAGGCTCCTGATTTCAAAGGGTATATTTCTGATTTGGGTGGACCTTCGGCTAATATGTACAAGATGAAGGGGAAAGATGAGGCAATTTGTGCTCGGTGCGTAAGCCCATCTTGTATTCATCCAGTAATTTGTAATAACTTGGATACCTCTCATAAGCCATTGACCGATATTTATCGCCAAGTAGATGCACACCCAGGAATTAAAAAGGCGTTTGTTGGCTCCGGTGTTCGCTATGATTTATTAGTCGATGATTTCAACAAAAATAATCAAGATGGCAACCATGATGAATACATGGAGCAATTGATTACTCGGCACGTGTCAGGCCGACTAAAAGTAGCGCCTGAGCATACATCAGATGCGACTTTACGCGTGATGCGTAAGCCTTCATTTAAGTATTTCCATGCATTTAAGAAGAAATATGATGAAATATCCGCTAAGTTTGGATTAAAGCAACCTTTAATTCCTTACTTTATTTCTTCTCATCCGGGATGTGAAGAGGAGGATATGGCTAATTTAGCGGCTGAGACAAAAGATTTAGGATTTCATTTAGAGCAAGTACAAGATTTTACACCCACACCCATGACGGTGGCCGAGGTTATTTATTATTCTGGAGTTCACCCTTATACTTTGCAACCTATTAAAACGGCTAAGACGAAAGAAGAAAAGCAGAATCAAAATAAATATTTTTTCTGGTATAAGGCTGAGTATAAAGATTGGATTCGTAATCGATTAACTTTTTTGAAGCGTCCTGATTTAGCTCAAAGACTACTTGGTTTTAGGAATAACAAAAATACGTGGGATAAGAATTAATGGTAATAAGAAGTTTAGCTTATCTAATAAACCCCAAAAATATGAATGATGAAGATGAGTTAATTGTTCGTGACAGTCATGGTGCCATTTTAAAAGAAGGCGATTCAGTTACAGTGATTAAAGATTTAAAAGTGAGGGGTTCGTCTGGAATTATTAAAAGAGGCACGATGGTTAAAAATATTCGTTTAACGGATGCTACCGATGAAATCGAAGGTAAGGTAGACAAATCCGTGATGGTTTTGAGGACTGAATTTTTAAAGAAAGCGTAGGTTAGGTAATAGGTATTAGGTAAAAAGTAATAGGTAATTCTTATTACTGACAACCTGTTACCTAACAACTATTACTTATTACCTGATTATGATATCTATTACCTATTACTTTTTACCTATTACCTGATTTTGATACCTATTACCTAAATTTCCTCCTCCTCTTCTTCGTCTTGAATCAGTCCGGAATTCAACTTTTTATTGGATTTGACTCCCAGTTTATGCAAATTTTGAGCACGGGTGACTAGATTTCCTTTCCCTGTACTCAATTTATTAAGGGCATTTTGGTGGGAATCTTCTGCCTTTTTAATGTGTTTGCCTACATCTTCCATGTCTTGAGTAAAACCCACAAACTTATCGTATAAATCTCCGGCCTGTCGGGCTATTTCAATCGCATTTCGGGTTTGGTATTCTGTTTTCCAAACGGAAGCGATGGTCCTTAAGGTTGCCAATAGGGTAGAAGGGGAGACTAAAACTATTTTTCTTTCCCACGCGTAGTTGAAAAGGCTATAATCTTGACTGATGGTTGCCACAAAACCAGACTCAATGGGGATAAATAGCAAGGTAAAATCTGGGCTATTGAGGTCAAGACTAGTGTGATAATCTTTAGCGGAAAGTAGTTTAATATGTGATTTAAGTGATTCGATATGTTCTTTAAGTGCTTGTTCTTTTTCAATGGTCCCGTCATCAGCACTCGTAAATCTTTCATAGGCTGTTAGAGATACTTTTGAGTCGATGATGATGTTTTTGTTGTCAGGGAGAAAAATGACTGCGTCAGGTTTTATGGTCTCTTGAATTTGATTTTTGGTGACAAATTGGGTTTCGTATTCCATGCCCTTTTTAAGGCCTGAGCTTTCTAAAACACGCTCTAGAATCATTTCGCCCCAGTTTCCTTGTGATTTATTTGAACCTTTGAGGGCATTGGTTAGGTCTTCTGTTTTTTGTGTGACTGTTTGGTTCAGGCTAGTTAAGTTTTTGATTTGCTCCATTAAAATGGTGCTTTGTTCTAAGCTATTTTTTTGTCCCAAATTTACTTTTTCTTCAAATTCTTTAAGCTTTTCTTTTAATGGATTTAATACATCATTTAATTTAACTTGTTGTTGGTCGCTCAACATTTTTCCTTGCCTAAGTACGGAGTCGTTGCTAACGTCAACTAATATTTTTCGTAGTTTTTCTTCATCTGATTTTTGATTCTCTACCGTTTCTTTGAGCGTTTCATTTTGGCCTTCTAATTGGGATAATTTCCCAAACATGGCTTTATTATCAGCTTCTAATTGGGTGATTTTATGTTGGTTTGCGTCTGCTTGAGCTAATTGGTTATTTAGTAAAGCTATTTTCCCATTGAGTAGGAGATAGGTTAGGGCTGAGCTAACAAGAATGGCGATGGAAATGTAGAGAATGGTCATGGTTCAAAGATAGGAAAATTCAGGTAAATTGGAATGTGTATCGGGTAAAAGGAAAATAAATTCAGGTAATAGGTAATATGTATCAGGTAAAAGGAAAATAAAAGAGGTTAGATTAATGGTAGGACATGGGTTTGCTTGGTTCCTTCATCCTATTGATTAATAGGTATTTGTAAGCAACAACATTACCTGCTTCCTTCATCAAATTCTTAAATAGGTATTTGTAGGGAATGGTTTTGCCTCGTTTATTTATCGGGTAATCGCTTAGACTTTGGGATTTTTCGGGCAAAAAAAAACCGCGATCTTTCGATGCGGTCTTTTAATAGCTTGGAGCTTACTTACTTTCCCGGGTTTGA
>Ga0209499_1001729_pt1 | contig 14716 bp, 21 predicted proteins | sample C_130208_EF_Meta_FD_187306 | JGI IMG/M metagenome (GOLD analysis project Ga0209499, IMG submission 187306) | Freshwater microbial communities from Lake Croche, Canada to study carbon cycling - C_130208_EF_MetaG (SPAdes) (version 2) | ecosystem: Environmental > Aquatic > Freshwater > Lake...
GTAATTAATAAACCTACAGCTGTTGCAAAATCTGAAATTGTAGCAGCTAATTGTGTACCTGTATGATTTGCTCTATTTTTTAAATTAGCATCCGTATCATTTGCTGTTGCTCCTGCTTGAATTCCTGAAAGTTTTGTTTGTTCAGCAGTTGTATAATCGTTTGTACTTAAACCTTTGCCTGTAACTTTATCTACTTTATTAGCTAAAGCAGGAACAGTTGGCAAATCAGCAGTACCGCCTAAATCATTAGTAAGTTTTAATATACCCTTTAAACTTGCAGTCGCATCATTAACAGCTGGAATGCTTGAAGCGGTAATAAATGGATGTACCCCATCGGAACCATCATTTATTAAATCAGAAGTTTTAGTTGGATCTTGAATTGAAATAGTAACATTGTCAATATTTTCTTGAACTACAATATTAATGTTATCTACATTCTCAACAATTTGTATATTTATAATTTCTTCGGCCATTATACTGTTGGTTGTGTTACATCTTGAACAACGTTAAATGATCCGCCAAAATAAGTTTTTGTTTTACCACTTGGATAAACAAATTGTACATCGTAATAATAAGTTAAATCAGCATCCCAATCAACTATGAAATCACCTATTATAAATTGGTTGGCTGTTACTTTTGTAATTATGGCCTCACGCATTAAATCACCTGTTTTAGATCCTTGGCGAAATTGACAACGTATTGTCAATGAAGTAATGTCAATTGAAATATTAACTGTTTTTGCTCCAAAGCTATCGCCTTTTATGCAGTCTGAAAAGTTTTGAATTATCATAATCTTATTGCTGATATTAAACCATGAGTATCGTCATAATACAAATAAGTACAGTTAGCACTTGCTCCATTTGCAACAGTTATCGCTGATGCCGCAGCTTCTGCAGAATGATATACGGGTAATGAATTATTTGAAAAAATAGTCATTCCGTTTAAAGTATTTCCGTATCCCGCTTGATAACCAAAAGCATTAACATTGTCGCAATTATTTCCAGTTAAAGCGCCTGCGCCAAAACCATTATTATTACGCCCATTATTTTTATCACCTGCGGAAGTACCTTGATAATTTCCTTCGTTTGTTAAACTATGATTATAATTTAAAAGGTCTTGTAATGTTTGTAATAATAATTGAGGAGTAATTTTATAAGTAACTCCGCTAATTGAAATAGGAATGTCCCCTACCGGATTGTTGGAACCTGTATATGATGGTAATTCGCTTATTTTAGTACTCATATCAAAAATAAATTTCCTGCCTCGCTTTTTAAAATGTCCGAGCTTTCGATTAATAAATAGTTTTCAACTGTAACCGGTGAACTGCTAACAGCTAACTTCCCTGTTACAAATTTATAATTGTTTTTTAAAATATCATTTTGCAAAAATTCATCAGCTACAAAATCAGTATCATACACAAATACATCACCAATGCTTGTAACTCTATTTAAATCCTGAATATTATTATCTAAAATTAACTTTGATAATAAATTTAAACTGCAATAAACGTTTAAACAAACATCTAAAATGGTGCATCCTATACTTGGCTTAAACGATTGTAGCATTTGGATAAATATTTAATTTGCCATCTGTTCCAAACTCTATTATTGGATTGTCAACTTTGTAACCATCCTTTTCAAGTTCTATTTTTATTTTACGAGCCAATTGTTGCGCTCCTCCTGCTGAATTTTGATAGTAACCTATTCCAACTCCATCGGTAGGGAATTCCTTCCACCATCCAACGTATGCGTTTATTGTATCAGCTATATGTTGTTGATTGCTTTCTACAATTGTGAAATCACCATTTGCAAAATCTAAATCATTATTTTTATCCAATCCAAAATCCATTCTTGCCATTACTCACCGTGTTTGATTACTGTATTTTCAATGTCATTTTGTATTGTTGGAATTAAATTTCCAACTACTAAACCATCTGTCGGTAAATTAAACCCAGAATGTCCGTGTAAATTGTAAGCTGTAATTATATCGTTAACTTTATTTTCCAAAGCATTTAACTTTTGAGTTAATTCAATCACCTTAACTAGTCCACCTAATTCACTCCCATTTATAGACAAAGATACTACATCACTATATTGTACTATAAATGGTAACGTATATTTACTCATCAAAACATATACCATTGAGTCAACTAATGGCTCTATTAATAAACCATCTGCAATACCCGCTTGTAGTTGCACATCAAAATCAATTGTACTCTGCCCGGTAATAGTTGTTACATTTGCTTTTCTATTTGCTAAATCAACACTATTAACTTTGCATTGCAATAATTTTACTTTGTCGTCATTCTGCGCTCCTGCAATGTTTTGAATAACCGATATTATATTAAAATCACTCATATATTTATTTTGTAATCTAATTCAATAATTTGTCGCATTCCCTCAATTCCTCCGCTATATTCAACACCTTTAATTTTATAGGTTCCGTTTTGCTCGGGTAATTTGTTATTTATAATTTTACATTGATCCCCAAATTGAACGTAAGGAGTTCCAAAGGTAGTAAACTTTCCTTTTAAACCGCTATAGTAATATTTTTTTAGAGCTTCTGTTGCCAAAGTGATTAAATCATTTTCGGTTTTGGCTTCTAAAAAAGTAAATGTTCTGCGTTCCCCATCTGTGCTTTCGGGTTTATCACCGGCCTTTATAGATTTAGAAACTACCTTATCATTTTGTAATGTTACCAATACTTCAATCCTGGTATTTTTAGTTTTTACGCTTCCATCTTTTGCAGTTCCTACTTGCTCCTGGATGTGATTTGTTGCAACTGCCGACAAAATTAAATCATCAATTCTTTTAAAACTTAAATCCGAACTAATAATATTATTTTGAAATTCAAAAGTTTTAGTTTTTGCCTCCGCATCTACATAAATGGTTCTGCCAACTCTTAAAGTATTTCCACGAAAATAAGTAAATATAAACGCATCCTTTTTTAATTTAGATAAAAAACTTGCTATTGTTTCATTTTCAGATATTATCAAAGAATTTTCCCAAGTGATTAAAGTTGATGATGTCGTTTCACATTTAAAGCTAGTTCCAAATGTGCTATTTGTTAGCTGGAGCGCATCATTTAAAATGCTCTCAATGGATTGACTACCGTTATATGCTTTGTTAACCATTGGAGTTTTTTTAAGCAAATACATATTATCTTCAAACTCAATAGTTATAGGAATTTCAATTTTTACGTTTGAAATAAACCCCTCAACAATTGTAGTCATCGGTGTCTTTTTTTCGTTTAAATTCTCATCCCAATAAATATATTGACTCTGAATTTTAATCTTATCACCTTTTTTAAACAATTCACCGGTAGCTTTATTTTTACCAAATAATGGAAACTTTTTATTTGTTGCAGTATCTTTTACATAAATATTTTTTGGAAATATAATTTTACCTTGTGCGCTTAAATCTTCCCAATTATTAGAAAATTCCCAATGATTTACAAAATCAAAAAATAAAGTTTTGGTTGCTGTTGTAATCGTAATATTTGTAACTGGTTTTAACATAATTATTGCCCTGTTATTGTTGCTTCAACTACCTTGTCTGAAATTGCGTTAATTGTAAAATACTGCGTACTATATTCTCCCTCTGTTTGGTCAAATGAATAACTCGAAACAACTATATCAGTTATCCCTAAATTTTGCAACCACCAATTTGTAATAGCTAAAGATTGCCCAGCATCTAAAATTTCCTTTAATTGATTTGTGTCTTCCTTTGGGTTAACATTATATTTACCATTCAATCGGCCATTAATAGTAACCTGGAAATCATCCAATCCTATGTATTCCTTTACCGTTCCATCTCGCCCTTGTATTTCTGTGGTTACAATTTTTTTGCCTTGTGATACTTGTAAAATAACATCATCAACTCTAAAATCTTCCCAAAAGCCGATTATATGCCCATCAGTAGCATATACCGTAGCCGAATTAAATATTATATTTGAATAAACAGCAGTTCCTAATTTACTGACAAAATCAGTTTTGTCTTGCTTCTGTTCTTTTCCAATGGTATAAGGCGAATGTTGGCCATCGTGTATTTTTACATTTTGTAAATTAGATTTTACAACTAAAGAGTCAATTACTAATTTTCTAACTGCTATTTCCGCTAAACTTAAAACTGCCTTTTGTACTCCTAATTTATTAATTTTATAATCGCTCATTTTAATTTCCTGCTATTAATTGTGAGTCATTTACTGCGCTTGTAAGAGCCATTACTACCTTTTCCTTAATTGCAGTAGCACTCTCTTGTATGTTAGTTGTTTTAATACTAAAATCGTGTATTAATGATCCGATTTGAATGTTAACGGTTACCGCTTTATTGCCTTGAACTCCTGCGGTGCCTTTAGTTGGTTTGCTAGCAGTTATTGAAGATGTTGGAGCAATCATTCCTTTCATTCCCATCAATCCTTTTGCTTTTACTTCTTTACCTTCCTTTTCCTTTTCCGCATCTTTTACAGCATCTTTGTGAAAATCAGCAATTCCATTTTTATAACCTTTTTTGGCTGCATCACCTAAATTTTTTCCCGCATTAAAAAGCGCTGATGTTGCCTGGTTAAATCCCTCTTTAATAAGTCCGGTATCAAGGGTAAATACCCCTTTTAACATTTTGCCAAATCCCATAAACATATCAACCCAAATGTTTACATATTCTTTTATAACTGCGCCAACGGCCCAAATAACAGCTCTAAAAGTTTCGAAATGTTTATAACATTCAACTACTATAGCTACTACTGCTGCAATTGCTATAACAATATAAAAAAATGGATTTACAGAATTAATTAAAGCCATAACTCCTGCTAAAATCATTCCTCCTGTACTTGCTCCAGCAAATCCCGCTGTCATCGCTGCGGTTGCAAATGTATTGGCAATAAATGATGTTGTAGTGAATGCTGTGTACATTGCGGATAACTTTTGCTGTGTATTGTAAACAATTATTATCGCAACTATTGCCCCTAAAAATACTTTTAAAGTTTCTGCAATAACTGTATGTTTTTCAAAAAACGCAATAGTACTTTTAATTCCATTTCCTAACCCTTTAAAAGCATTTGCGATTAAATCTAATGCTGGCTTTAATGCTTCTAATAATGCCATTGCACCCAAACCAATAGACTTTTGAAAACCGCCCATTGTTTTATTGAATTGTGCTAATGGATCAGCATTAAAGGCAGCTTGTGCTGAACCTCCAAACTCTGTCGATAATTCTTTTAAAATTATTTTTTGCGCTCCCGCTAAATCGCCAGTCTCTTGTAAATGTTTAATAACTGTTTTTTGACTATCGCTAAAAGAAACCCCAACTCTACGCAAAGCTGTCATTCCTTGTATTGGATCATTTAATGCTTTACCTACTTGAATAGATGCTCCTTTTAAATCGCCTCCCATTCTTTGAGCCAAATCCATAATTGCAGGTTGTGCCTCATTAAAAATTTTATCTTTTACAGAAGTAAAAGTTAATAATAGCGATTGCATTCCAAAAACATCGGTTTGGCTAAATTTGGTATTTGAGGCCAAACTGCTTGCGCTTTCTTCAAGTTGTTTCATTGACAATCCAGCAGCATTATTTGTAGAAGTTAAAGCAGCTTGAACTTGTGCTGTCGCCTGGTGCATTTCTTCAACTTTTTCAATGCCTCCTTTTACAAATTCTAAACCTTTAAAAACTGCAAATCCAATTCCTAAAGTTCCCATAACTTTAGAAAGTCCGCCCATTGTACTTTCAAGTTTAACCGCTTGGCCTTGCATCCCTTGGAGCTTGCCCGACATCATATCGTTAGCAGTTATCGTATATCTAATTTGATTATCCATTGTTGTAGTATCCTGTTTTATCTAATGCGTACTGTAATTGTCCCCACATTTTAGCAAATTCATCATCGCTTAAGTTATCGACATCAACGCTAAAATGAGAAAAGTAGCGAAGTAACGCAATCATTCTCGTTTCTTCGCTACTTTGTTCACTAATGGTGTAGTCGTCTATTTTTTTTTAAACGTATTTACAGCCATTTCTACTGTTTTAAAAGCTTCCATTGTAGCACCCAAATAATACTTGTCTTCTGACATAATGCGTTTGTCGCTATCATCAGCCAAGAAAACACTTTCAAATAATTCAGAAGCAGCAGTAACTGGTGATGTCATTGCTTTATCCATTACTCTCAATTTGACAACTCTTGAAGGTTCCTTAATGTAACCTACAATTTCCTCGTCTGTTTCCTCATCTAAAAACACAATAGGCAATACTGTGCAATTTAGTTTTAAGCTTAATTCCTGTGCTTTTTCTTCTACTTTTTCCATAATTATCTAGTTATTTTACCGATTACTAACGGCAAAGATACTAATAATTTTGTATCTGACTGCGATGCTTCTAAACCTTCTTCGGTAAATTCACACATTAACAAGTTGTCTTGTGTTAAAAATCCGTTTGCAGCATCTTCAAATACTATTTGAATGTTAAAAGGAGGGATTGCCATTAAGTCTCTGTTTGGAGCAGCAGCAATTAAATTTTTTAACTCATCAGTATAAATTTCAATACTTCCCTCATATTCTTTATTTCCGTAACCTCTTGAAATTGGCTCATAACCTACTCCATATTGGTTTTCTTTTTTCTGTTTCGTTTTATACGAAATTTTAGTTATTCCAATTACAGGCACTCCGAAAAGAATTAACTTAACGTTTGCCCAACTGTAATTAACTCCGTTTATTAATGGTGTTGCCATAATTATATTGCGGTTTTAAATCCGATGTTAATTTGTATATTTCTCGCAACTCCAATCGGAACGATGTTAACCGTTACAATTAATTTGCTAGTAGTAGCGACATTTTGCGCTGGGTTAATTAAAACACCAATTGCAGAAGCTTCACCATTTCTTACCATATCATCAGTAACAATTGCTGCTTGACTTGTAAAGAATGCAATTGTACTATTTGCCAATGTTCCATCTGCTTTTAACAATAAAGGTGAATTTAAACTTGGTAATAATGCTGTGTCAATTCCTCTGATTGCTTTGTCAATTGTTCTGTTATTTTCGATATAAGCATAATCTGAACTTTTGCTAACTGCTGTATGCGAGTCATTAAAGAATGATCCTGCAACGTTTGGAAATTTACGCAAAAATACATAACGTTTTAAATCAATAGCATCTAAAGCATTTGAACTTTGACCGCTTGTACCATTACAGAAACCAACGCTTTCAAGCTCTACTCCATTTGATAAATTAAATTTACCAACCCAGGCGATATCTTCGTGAACTGATGCCAAAGAAACCGCTCCTAAAGTTGCTCCTAATGTAGTAATTGATTTACCTGTTGCATTCCATAAAGCCAATCCTTGACCTCCATTATCTTGACTTATAACAACACTTACTTTGTAATTGTTATAGATTGATAAATCAGTCAAAGAAGTTACATCCGTAGCAGCTAAAATATTAGCACCTAATAAAATTGATACTGGCATTTTTAAAACATCTAATGCTAAAGCTTGAGTTTGCAAAGTTGTTGTCATTGCAGCAGTAAAATTGCTTCCATCAACATAAACTCCAATTTGTCTGATTGCTCCATTTACTAAAGCCGATGTTTGCATTGTTACAATTTCAGAAAAATCGTAAGTACTAGGTACAGCATAAAATCCAACAAATAAGTTACCTTTTGGTTGAACTCTAAAATATTCCGAAATGTGATAATACCAAACTGCCAATTTAGAAGCTACACCACCTGTAAAAGCAGTTGTAACACTTCCGGCAATTGTTCCTACAATAGTAGCAGTTAAAGGAGTTCCTGTGTTTGGGAAAATACCTAAACCTTTACGAGCTGTAATTGAAATTGCTCCAGAAGCATTGGTTGCAGTATATCCGTGTGAATTAGTAAGAGCATTAATTGCTGATGCAATTGCAGTTCCTACAGCTGTTACAGTTGTATCAGTTGAAACTTTTACATAAGTTCCTAAAGTAACTGTTTTAGTTGGCTCAACAAAATTTAAAGTAATACTATCGCCTGTTGCTCCTACTGCTGATACTGTGTAAACACCTATCGCTTGAGTTTCATCGCTATAATCATTCTTAATTCCTGCTGTAACCGCATCTGCAACAGAAAAGAATTGCTTAATTCTGTTCGTAGATGAAAATCCACTTGGTAAAGTAGATGTATAAAATAAAAGACTTGAAATATAGTCGTTACCCGCTAAAGGTCGCCCTAGTCCTCCTTGACCTTTTACAAAGGTTATATTATTCATTTTTAGCTTTTTTTGGTTTTAAAATTTCTTCCCTTTTTACTTCTTTAGCATCTTCAACTTTTGAAGTATGCCAATCTTTATTTTCATCAATCCAAACAGATAAAATATTTGTATTAGATAAAAGCAAGTCAATTAATTCTTGATTGTGCATAAATAAGATTTTAAAAAACCCCGAAATTAATCGGGGTTTAGATTAATAACTATGCTGAAAAGTCAGCTAACACATATGTAGTGTGAATTACAAACTCTGATGGTTTTGCAATACCAACTCCCATCTTCATAATAGCTTTGTAAAAGAATAAAGCTGAATTGTTTTGAAGTCTGTTGATTTCAAAAGAAAGGTTATCCATATCAGTAACAGCTAACTGTAAGTTAGAGTTTAAGTCTCCAGAGAATTCACCGAAGTAAAAAGTATTTTCTGGTAAACCTGCAACAACAACAACTTCGTATCCTTTGTATTTGTTAAGACCTTTTTCAGTTGTATCGTTGTTTTTGTAAGTCGTAGTAGTTAAAGCATCTTCATATTTCAAAGCATCAACAACTGACATTACATATTTCAATCTGTCATATCTGTTAGCTCTAGATAATAAAGCGATACCAGAAGTAGTTGAACCCAATTTGTTTTTAGCAGCTTCCATTTTAGCAATAACATTTGCTGTAGTAATAGCTGATGGAGAAGCAACTTGTAAAGCTGGAGTTGTAGCATTCAAAGCAGTTTTGATGATACCATCAAAATAGATATGTTGCTCATTAACACCACCACTAATAGCTGAACCCGAACCAGTAGTTAAGTAAGAAGTTGAACCTACGTGGATCATTTCCTCAATTGGCTTAAAAGTTTTTTGAGTATAGTAAGTAGTCAAGTAATTTTGAAAAGTTGTAGGAAGTGAACGAGCCAACAATCTGTCTGCTAATTCATCTTTATGCCAATGGTTTTCAAATACAGATGGCTCAAATTCCTCATAAGCTTGGAATTTACCCAATGTAAGCAATCTATTGCTTAAAGTAGTAGTTCCCGAAGCACTTGGAGTTGATCCATAAGCTTGTAATTTTGGTGCTGCGCTTAATACAGGAAAAGCGTACTGGTCATTCTTTACTCCTGTTGCTACATACATAAGACCTTTGTTCACGGTGTCAAGTCCGATAACTGCTTCTGTAATGAAGAAGTCCTTTTCAAATTGCGTATAATTCGCTGTTGATAATACTAAAGACATAATTTAATTATTTTTTGTTAGAGAATTTTTTTAATAATTCGCTCATATAATCACCAACTTGTGGTTCTTTAACTTGAGCGTTTGAAGTTTCAATTTTGTTAGCTACTTTGTTAACTGGCAAACTTTCTAAAAGTTCTTTTGTTCCATCAAAGTCGTTAGATGCTAACGCAGTCCATTTGTTGATAATTGCCTCATCGTTAGCAATTTTTCCAATCTTTGCAAATTCTGTTACCATATTTTTGCAAGCATCATCTTTAGTTGCATCAAATTTAGCTTTCAATTCTTCGAATGCTTTGTTATCTGCTTCCATTTTTTCTTTTAAAGCATCCATTTCTGCTTGCATTTTTTCTTTTGCAGTCATTGCTTTGTTTTCCATTTCCTGGATTGCTTTCAATATGCTTTCTTCGTTTGCATCTTCATTCAATCCAAGTTTGTTTGTTACTTTTAACATACTCTTTTTGTTTTTTGTTTTTAAAAATTTATTAGTGATTAAATTAGCTTCCCGAAGAAAGTTATCGATATTGGCTGTTGTTAGCCGTTTTTTATTTACGCTTGCAGTTTTTTCAATTTCTGTACAAATACCTTTTTCCAAACATTGCTCTGCATTTAACCAGGTTGTATCTGTCATTAATTGATTAACCTCCTCTTGAGTCATATTTGATTTAGCACTTAACAAAGTTGAAATGCTATCCATAAAAGATTTATAACTCTTTTTATCATCTGATCCCGAAACAGGATGCATCATAAATTGTGCAAAATCCATCATTACTCTGTTTCGCCCACACATAAAAATCGCTCCTGCTATACTTGCTGCAATTCCTACATTGTAAGTATCAACTGGTGTTTTAGTTTTTAATATTGTTGATCCAATACTATAACCATCCAAAACAACACCGCCAATAGAGTTTATCCAAATTTGAATTCTCTTTTTACCTAAAGTATCCAAATACAATAATTCCTTTTGAAATAAATTTCCATCAATCCCCATTCCATCCTCATCATCAAATCCGATGTGAGAATTAATTAACATAATTGGTTCGTCTAACGTTTCGTCTACACAATATATCATACAACAAATTTATATTAATTCTAAATAATGGTTATAAAGTACGTTATCTATTTTTATTTATTATATTTGTATGCGCCTATACGTATAACTTTTTTAAAGTTAAACTATTGAAAAAGCCACTATTTAAGTGGCTTTTCTTTATTTACATATTCTTGCAATGCTTCCGATATAATGCTACTAACACTTCGGCCTTGTCGTTCTGCTAATAACATTAATTTTCTGTGAGTATTTGGCAAAGGATATGCTGTTACTCTACGCTGCAAGGTTTGATTTTTCATTTTAGTAAAGTTTCATAATTCTTAAACGAACTACATAAGGTTGCATATTTTTGTCAACTCCGCTAACTCCTGCGGTTTGGGTTGTTCCTGTTGCAGGTTGAGAAGTTCCACCAACTCCAACTTGCCCCGATTCTGTTTCAACACCACCTAATGTAATACTATGTGTGTGACTAACTACAACCGCATCTTTACTACCACCGGTTGCTTCAAGTGTTGTGTATCCTGTTCCGTAAGCAATAACGGTTAAACCTGCATCATTTGGAGTTCCATTGTTACCGTTCATTATTGCCCAACCTGCTCGCTCACCAATTCCTAAACCTGCGGTTGCTCCTGTACTAGTAAAATTGTTTGCCAAATAGGTACTATCACAAACGATTTCTTTTGTATCACCTTTTAACCAACTGTTAAGAGTAATGAAATCTTTAAATTCTGGCAATCCCGAAGAAGTCGTTGTGTTTTCAATTACAATTTTTCTGATGTTGTGAACGTTTCTACTAACACCATCAGTAAATTGTACTGGATCAGCATTTGTTGTAAATTGTGTTGTTGCAATTCTAGCGTATGCTTTTTGTAAACCTGTTAAAGTAAATGTTGCTCCATCAAAATTAAAAATTTCCCCATTGTAAAATAAAACTCCTGCCGACAATGTATGTATTGGCGCAACGGTTGAATTTAAACAACCCGAAATTCTATAAATTGTATTTACATCCGGGTTTGGTATTAAATTTGTAACAAGAGCTGCCATTGCTTCTTTTGATGCATCTTGTAAAAATTGCAATGTTCCCGATTTTATAGGCATTGCGTTTGATGTACTAATTGACGTAGTGTCTAAAATTTTCATTATTAATAAGTTATTATGTTATAGTTAATTCCTGCGCTAATGTATAAATCTGCAAAGCTTCTAACAATAGAAGTTCTAATGATGTCACTTGTTCCCAATGCATTAAATACAGCTATTGGAATTTTAATTGTTAAATTATATTGATCCACAAATATGTAATAATTTATAACTAAATCATTTGAAATATTTGTATAAACTTTTGAACTTTGAAATTCATTTGCACCACTTTTAAAAACATTGTTGCCTATTGCATTTGTGGTTAAATAAATATCACTTACTGCTGGCAATTGTCTAAATGTAGTATTAAACCAAGTATTTAAAGCATATTCCAAAACTAATTTTTCACCACGAATAGCCAACCTAAAATCGTTACCCATAAAGTTAGGCGATACCATTATCCAAGCATTAGTAAAACTTGGCTCATCAGTTGTATTTTCAGCAGCTACATAAATTGCTTTACCATATCTTACAGCCGTATTTCTTAAATAACTACCACTTGACCACGCAGTAGTAGTTTGAAAAGTTTTATAAATACTTGTTAACTGCGTGTTGTTTTGGCTTACCTCTTTAGCCATTTGTTGAAGAAAAGCTATTATTTTAGGTTGCCTTTTATCTGGAACCAATGTTTCAACTACCTTCTGTAAAAAATCAACACTATACATTTGATATAAAGTTTAAAGAGTCGTTAAATGTATAACCCGCTGTGTCTTCTGCTATAATATAACCTGCAATCGTTGAGAATATACGACCTATGGTTGTTTTGTTTTGTATTAAATAAGTTCCATTTGCAAAAGTTGTAGTGCTGTTTCTAGCTTTTACATCACTTATTAAAACATCATTTACTCCGGTAATGTTTCTAATTATTATTTCTAAATCTGAAACTTTCAATTGTCCGTTAAACGATATGCTCGCCAAATATGTATTAATGGCATTTATAACAGTTCCTTTAATTGTTGAACTATATTGACCGTTATAATAAATATCAGCATTTATATAAACTCTGTCTGCATCTTGTGAAACACAATTGTATTGAATTCCTGCTACTCCAATTGCGTTAACATATCCTTGCAATGCTCCAAGTTCCCCACTTGTTAAAGCTACCGGAGGATTGCTTTTTGCAACCTTAACAGTTACATTGTTGGATATGGTTGTAACTACCGAACATCGAGTTATAATTTGCAAAGATGTATCAACAACGGTGTATGATGGAATTAAATTTGTAAGCTGTACAATTTGTGGGTTTGTAGCCGAATATTGAAATTCAAAAATCTTTTTAGTTAACCAGGATGCTGTGTTTGGTATTGCTTGCCCAATATAAGTTTCGTTATCTGATTTAAACACATCAATTATTTGCTCTAATAATAAAATACTAACAGCAACAACGTAAGAAAATAACCTCCATATTGCTCGTGTGCTTGTGCTGTTTGCTTGTGCTAATTCGGGTGTCGCTTGTATGTTTGCGATAATGCTCGCCTGGATTTGTTCTATTGTTCTAGCCATTGTCTATTTCTAAATTAGTTATTCCTGTTGTGTAATATTCTAGCGGTTTAGCAGTCTCATCAATCCATTGAGTCTTGAATGTAACTTTATAATGATAAACGTTTGAATGCTCAAAATCTTGCTCCTCACTAACTTTTACAAATATACTACTTTTTGTAGATTTAAAATGTGATAAAGATTTAACTACTAAATCACGCAAAATAAATATATTAAAATTCTCATCAATATTAGATCCATTATAAAAATCTTGGCCTATGTGAATTGTTACATCAATATCTGATCCTTGTACATAACCTCCTATTGATTGTAAATTGTCTGTTTGTACTTCTACAAAAGCGCAAGGCATTGGAAACGAATATAACGATCCATCTGCCATATATTGAAATTGATTATTCCAAATAGTAACAAATTTTAAATCTGTAATTAATTTTAATTGGTTTATTATCTGCTGAATTATATCGCCCATATTTTCATTATTTTTTGATTAATTTTTAATAGTAGCTTTTTATTAAGCTCTGGAGTCATTCCAACAAATTGTCTTTGTGGTAACTTATAAGTTCCCTCGTTATTATATGAAGCATAAGGATTGTTTACTACCAAAGTATAACTTAAATTGCTATTCTTATGTCCCTCGCTTACAGAGTTTGAAACATCACGTCTCAATCGACCTGTTTTTACTAATAGTTTTCTACCCGCTTGTTTATCGCTTTTACGTTTTTGCCAAGCTTTACCTTCAAAACTTTCTTTTCTAAAATTATCTAAAAAATCATTCTTTGCAGTATTGGCCATAAGCAATGATAAATCTAAACTTTTAAATTTAGCTGATATTTTCCCAAAGTTAAACTTATTCGCCATCTTCCATTAATTTTTCAACTGCATTAAATCCCTCTTTTGAAATATCAAAGTAAGGATGCGTTTCATTAAAAATTGCCTTATCTCTATATGGATTGCTATTAAACAATTCATCCCTTTTGTCGCTCATTTCTTTACTTACTTCATCGGCCTTTGTTTGCTCTGTAAGTACTGCATCAAACTCATCCAATTGCTCAATTGTGCATCTGCAATTAAAATGATTTAGCGGTGTGTTGCTATCCCAAAAACTATCATTTACCGGTAAACAAATACCATCTAAAGGTAAACATATATCACTTGTTTGGCTATCTATAACCGCACTATATTTTAAAAAAGGTAATGTTTCCTTTTGCTTTTCTATTTGTTCCCAACGTTCAACCATTTGCGCCTGGCCTATTGTTGTATTGTATTCCGCTTGCGCCCATTGTTTGTAATATTGGTCAAACGTTTGCTCTGCCTCTTTTTTAAATTCGCTAAAGGTTTTAATATCTTTATTATCTTTAATTAAAGACATTTCCCTTACACTATGGTAAACTTTGCATCCCGAAAATATTTGCAAATTAGATGTAAGCTCTGCTAACATTGATTTGCTTATGGTTCCCTCAATTTTGCCGAGGCCTCCAGCTAAAAATCTTGAAATAGCTTGATACAAGTCTAAAGGAAGACTATCCACATCAATATCACCTGCGTAGATGCCTTCCAATAGATTGTTAATTTGCTTTTCGGTGTACTTCATT
>Ga0209499_1001730_pt1 | contig 14709 bp, 9 predicted proteins | sample C_130208_EF_Meta_FD_187306 | JGI IMG/M metagenome (GOLD analysis project Ga0209499, IMG submission 187306) | Freshwater microbial communities from Lake Croche, Canada to study carbon cycling - C_130208_EF_MetaG (SPAdes) (version 2) | ecosystem: Environmental > Aquatic > Freshwater > Lake | place...
GCTCATGCAAGTGACTCCCATAGCCATCAGGGTTTTCATGTCCCCGGCTTAGAACACTATAGCAGCCACCCTGAATCGATGGCTTACCTAAAAGCGCCCGCCCTTCAGTCCTGTGTTGATGGCGTAATGGTTGGCGTCGGCGTAGCACTTAAACAAAACTCAAGCGCCGCACAAGCAGATACGGATAACAGCTGTTATCTGCTTATGCAGATACCGCCCTTATCTAAGGTGGTCTTGCCCTTAAAAAGCTATGATTCAGGACTAGCGCAAGCTTTACTTACTAGGTTGTTGGCGTCACCACCCCCATCTCGAGCCCCACCTCGCGTATAAAACCACCTCGCTTCTCAAGATACCTTAGGTATCTTTATAAATAAACGCCAGCGCGCGTTTTTATCCTATCACGCGGTGATATCCGCATTGAGCTTATTATGTTTTTCTTAGATGTGTTCAGAAAACCTGTGCCCTATCTCCCACTAGTGTCAGTGTTTTTTCTAGCAGCACTATTATTGACCTTACCGCTTCCGGCTCAGGCTTTGGCCTCAGATTGGCTAAAATCAGAAACAGCCCATGCTGTTGAGCATCATGATCCTATTGTTATTGATGCCACGCTAAACTTGGTTAAGCTCATAGAGTTAACCATGGAAAAATATCCTGATACGACGTGGTTATCTGCCTTAGAAGAAGAAGCGGCAGCGATAAACGAACGCAGTAAAAGCTGGACGGCTGGAGCAACACAAGCCTCCTTAGGTTATCAGTCTATCAGTTCTTTTAAGCTGAACTACGGTACAGTAGGACTACAAATACCCCTTTGGAATTTAGGACAGCGCGATGCCGAACATCAACTGGCCAGTCAAGCTGAAACTAGTGCAGTTGCACAAGCGGCGGCTATTAAATTACGCGTTGCAGGTTTAGTTAGGGGCGCTTTATGGGACATGAATCTTGCCAAAATTCGCTATGAACAGGCGCAAGCTGAGCTAGATATTTATGAGCGCTTATTAAGCAGCATACAGCGCCGGGTTGAATTAGGTGATTTACCCCGTGCCGATGAATTATTGGCACGATCTGAATTATTGCAAAAACGCTCAACATTTACAGTGGCTGAAGCAGAACTCATGCATAGCCGTAAACGCTACACCTCCATCACGCAAATCAACAAAATACCATTACATTATGAAGAAGCATTAGTCGCTATAAAAGAGTTCGGACAAAATCATCCTATCTTAGCCGCCATTAATCATCAGATTGAACACAAACAAGCCCAGCTTAATGCTCTTAAAGCCATAGGCTCTGGCCAAAGCCATGCGATTGCCGGCTTATTAAGTGACGAAAGCAATGATGCCCGCAGTAATAAAGCCGAGTTTTTTAATGTCGGCGTCATCGTGCCTTTTGGTGGCAGTGTTCATGCACAACCACAGATTGCAGCGATTAATGTCGAACTCAATAAGCTCATCGCTGAACGTGCCCAACTGAACCGTAGTTTAGAGCAAGCCCATCACGAAGCTGAACATAATCTGGAAGTTAATCGTGTTGAACTCGATACCGCTAATGAACAAAAAGCGGTTTCCGAAGAGCTGTTAACTATGACTCAACTGGCCTTTTCGGTGGGTGAAATTCATTTATTAGATTTATTAAAAATTAAGTCAAGAACTGACCTAGCCATACTTTATGCTAAAGAACGCGCTGTCATGTTACAGCGAGATAAAGCGCTATATAACCAAGCCGTAGGGATGATGCCATGAACCGATCTAAGTGCAAGATACCACCATCAAGAGTCAAAGCATCCGCTGTGTTATGTCTGTTCTTAAGCAGCGTAACTTACCTTCCCTCTGTCGTTGCCGCTGAAAACACGATCGCTATCAGCCAAGAGTATGTGACTAATTTAGGTATTATTCTGGGCAAACTCACACCGGCCAAACAAGTACCCTTGTTAACAGCACCCGCTAAAGTGGTCATACCACCCGCACATGAATATATCGTCAGTGCCTCACAAGCCGGACTGATTACTAAACTCAATGCCGCTTTAGGCGATACTGTTAAAAAAGGCCAAATATTAGCTCAGCTAAACAGTCCAGACTTTCTATCGATGCAACGTCTTTATCTGAAAGCACTCAGCGAAATGCAATTAAGTTCGCTTAGTTATCAGCGTGATCAAAAGATGGTTGCAGAGGGCGTTATTGCTGACCGACGCTGGCAGGAAACCAACAGCCTGCATAATACCTTTGTCTCTGAAGTGAATGAGCACAAGCAATTATTAGAAATTGCCGGTATGACTAGCGAGGACATTAATAGGCTGACTAAGACCCGTCAATTAAGCAGCCAACTGAATGTACACGCGCCTATTACTGGAGTGGTCATGGATCGTATGGCTGTAGCGGGTGAGCGCATGGATATCTTGGCACCGCTGTACCGTATCGCTAATCTGGACGAGCTTTGGTTAGAAATTAATATTCCGCATGAACATATAGGCCAAATTAAAGTCGGCGATCACGTTCAAATTGAGAACAGTGCCATTAGCGCAGTAATCACCCTCTTGGGGCAAAGCGTTAATCCAGAAAATCAAACCTTGCTGGCACGCGCGATCATTAAAAACTCTATAGATCTTATTAAGCAGCAGGCCTCAGTGCGTGCAGGGCAATCGATTAATACCCAAATTATTCAAGCCAGCGATCATGCAGTTTTTAAAGTGCCCAATACCGCTATTGCTCAAAACGAGGGCCTCGCCTATATTTTTATCCGTACTCAAGACGGCTTTACCATCAGCCCCATTACGGTCATCGGCAAACAAGGTGATGAATCCATCATTAGCGGCAACTTAATAGGTGATGAAAGTATTGCTATTAAAGGTGCCGTGGCACTCAAAGCCAACTGGCTGGGCTTAGGAGCCGAATAATGGCTAGGCTAATCCGTTTTGCGCTCAGCCAGCGTTTATTGATGATGATTGCAGTGTTGCTGCTGTCAGGTGCTGGTTATTACGCGTTTAAAAATATTCCTATTGATGCCTTTCCTGAAGTGTCGCCGACTCAGGTTAAAATTATTGTTAAAGCGCCGGGCATGACGCCAGAAGAAGTGGAAGCCCGTATTACAGCCCCCATAGAAATTGAGCTGCTGGGTATTCCCCATCAAACCATGCTACGTTCTATTGCCAAGTATGCTTTAACCGATATTACCGTTGATTTTGCTGAAGGTACCGATATTTTCTGGGCACGCCAGCAAATTGCCGAACGCCTCAATACCTTATGGACTAACCTGCCCGCCGGTGTACAAGGCGGCATAGCGCCGATGACCACGCCCTTGGGTGAAATGTTCATGTTTACTATTGAGGGTGGCGATTTAAGTCTCATGGAACGCAGAGACTTACTGGATTGGGTCATACGTCCGGCACTGCGCACCGTTTCAGGTGTCGCTGATGTCAATTCCCTAGGCGGTTTGGTGAGAAGCTTTGAAGTCACACCCGATAATACTAGGCTGACCGCCAGAGGCATCAGCATAGAAAAACTCATGGCGACCTTGCAAAACAATAACCGTAATGACGGTGCAGGTCGGATGAGTGATGGAGAAGAAGCGCTGATCGTGCGTGCAGAAGGTCGCATCAAAACCTTGGCCGATGTCAGCACTTTAGTCGTCGATAATAAAAATGGCATTCCTATTACGGTTGCTGATGTTGCCGAGGTTAATATCGGTGCCTTAACACGCTATGGTGCCGTCAGTAAAAATGGTGAAGGAGAAGCGGTAACCGGATTGGTACTCAGCTTACGCGGCGCTAATGCCAGAAAAACCATCACGGGTATAGAGCAGAAACTGGCACAGATTAGCCCTAGCTTTCCTAAAGGCGTCACTGCCCAAGTCTTCTACAATCGTGGCGACTTGGTCGACAAAGCCGTCAGCACGGTGTTACATGCTTTACTAGAAGCGGTTGCCTTGGTCATCATCTTATTGATTTTATTTCTAGGTAATTTACGTGCAGCCTTAGTCGTGGCTTTAGCGCTACCGCTAGCTGCGCTATTTACCTTTATCTTAATGAAAAACATGGACATGTCAGCCAACTTAATGAGTTTGGGCGGCTTGGCCATTGCTATTGGTATGCTGGTCGATGCCGCTGTCGTGGTGGTTGAAAATGTTATTACCCATTTAGCAGACCTAGAAAAAGCCCAACGTTTACCGCGCTTACATGTTATTTATAGAGCAACGTGTGAAGTGGCCGGCCCTGTTACTTCTGGTATTTTAATTATTATTATCGTGTTCTTACCCTTGCTGACACTGCAAGGCTTGGAAGGGAAATTATTTACTCCAGTCGCTTTAACCATTGTCTTTGCGCTCAGCGGTTCGCTGATCTTGTCACTCACGGTAATCCCTGTGCTTGCCTCTTATTTACTTAAAGAAGTCTCTCACGAAGAACCTTGGCTGCCCAGACAATTACAAAAAGCTTACCAACCGGCCTTATTATGGTGCTTAGCACATAGTCAGCGCGTATTTACCGCAGCGGGCATATTATTGGCTGTAACGATATTGGTCTTTACCCAAATAGGCAGTACGTTTATGCCGACCATGGATGAAGGCGATATTATTTTACAGCTAGAAAAGCTACCCTCAATTACCTTGGCACAATCTGTCGCCTTAGATGGACAGGTACAAAAAAATCTGCTTAAACATATACCAGAAATAGCGACTATAGTCTCGCGAGTCGGTGCAGATGAACTCGGCCTTGATCCTATGGGCCTCAATGAAACCGATACCTTTCTGGTGCTTAAACCTAAAGATCAGTGGCGTATGGCGAGTAAAGACGCTTTGATCGAAGAAATACGCAAAGTCATGGCCCAAACACCGGGCATCGCTTTCGGCTTTACTCAACCTATAGAAATGCGCGTCTCAGAAATGCTCACCGGTACACGCGGTGATGTCGCGGTTAAATTATTCGGTACCGACCTTGCCGTTTTAAATGAGAAAGCTAATGCCATTGCCGAAACCTTAAGGCATATAAAAGGCTCTAGCGATGTCTTTGCCAAACAAAATGACGGCATGCAGTTTTTATCGGTGAATATCGATAAATTAGCAGCGGGGCGCTTAGGTTTGGATAGCGATAGCATCGAAACTTTATTGCGTGCTCAAATCGAAGGATTAAATTTAGGCATCGTACAAGAAGGCATTAAACGTACACCGCTGATTTTACGTGGCAGCAGCAACACCGCCAATTTTGACGATCTGCAAATTAGCCTAGCTAATGGTAGCCATGTGCCAGTATCGACCATAGCCACTATCCAAAAAGTAGAGGGCGTGGTTGCCATTGGTCGGGAGCGTGGCCAACGTTTTGTCGTGATACGCAGCAATGTACAAGATCGTGATTTAGTCGGCTTTGTCGAAGAAGCGCGTAAAGCCGTTGCTGAAAATGTCGCCTTGCCCACCGGCTATACCCTTGAGTTTGGCGGCCAATTTGAAAACCAACAACGTGCCGCAGCCACTTTATCCTTAGTGGTGCCTATTTCCCTAGTGTTGATTTTTTTATTGCTGTTTTCAACGTTCGGTTCGGTACGTCAGGCAGCCTTAGTGTTATCTAACATTCCACTGGCTATGGTCGGCGGGGTATTTGCTCTTTGGCTTTCTGGTGAATATTTATCAGTGCCGGCTTCTGTGGGCTTTATCGCTTTATTGGGTATTGCTGTATTGAATGGCGTGGTCATGGTCAGTTATTTTAATCAGCTCAAAGCAACCGGCATGGCAATACTGCAAGTTGTGACCTTAGGCTCATCGCGACGATTAAGACCCGTGTTAATGACAGCTAGTATCGCTGCTTTTGGTTTGATTCCCTTGTTATTTGCCAGTGGGCCGGGTTCTGAAATTCAACGACCTTTAGCCATCGTAGTCATCGGCGGCTTAGTGTCTTCTACCTTTTTAACTTTATTCTTATTACCAATATTGTATAAATTATTCGGCTTACCTAAGGAGATCAGAGCATGAACAGTAGCGAATATTTAGTGACACTCAACATTCCACCGAGTCTTGAAGAAATGCTGGTAGATCAACTACTGCTGTTGGAAACAGAACATGGCTTTAGTAGTTTTCAAGTTTATGCTCATCATTATGATAACAAGGGACTATCACTCGCCGAACAAGTCACGGGGCGTCAAAAACGCACCCGTTTTCAGATGTATATACCCGAACAAGAATTACCCAGCTTATTAGCACAATTACGCCGAGATTTTAAAGGCTCAGGCATACAATATTGGGTGATGCCGGTTATAGACAGTGGCGTTATTTAATCACGACTCGCCACTAGATCAGCCACGCCTAGATAATTGATTTTGCCGGTGGCCATCACCGGAATAGCGTCTACGACCACAATTTTCTTAGGCAGACTGATCAGCGCAACGCCTGGCGAGGCACTAACCAATTCAGGCACTGAAGCTGACTTATGTGTGGTCACTAAGATCACCTGCTCACCTTTTTTAGCATCGGGCACACTAATCGCGGCGTGTTGTGCCTGCGGCCAAGCATTAATGGCTAGCTGCTCTACGGCTGTTAAAGACACCATTTCTCCACCCACCTTGGCAAAACGTTTACTGCGACCGCGTATGCTAATAAAGCCTTGCTCATCGACATGTACGATATCACCCGTGTCATACCAACCTTTGCCATAAATAGATGCCGGTGGCACTAAAACACCGGGATTATTTGCCACCAAATAGCCCAGCATAATATTAGGACCTTTAACATGCAGTAATCCCGCATCAGTGATGCCAGGTACCGGTTCTAATTGATGTTCCATACACGGCATAAAACGACCTACGGTACCGGCTTTATAATGTAGCGGTGTATTGACTGAAGTAATGGGTGAAGTTTCTGTCGCACCATAACCTTCTAAGATACGAATACCAAATTTATCGGCCCAAAGTTGACGAGTATTTTCTTGTAACTTTTCAGCACCAGCCACCACATAACGCAGATTATAAAAATCATAGGGATGCGCTGTTTTCGCATAAGCCGATAGGAAAGTATTAGTGCCAAACATAATAGTGGCATGGGTTTCATAGGCTATTTCTGGAATCACACTGTAATGCAACGGCGTCGGATAAAAGAAGGCTTTTATACCGTTCATGACCGGTAACAGCGTGCCTACTGTGAAACCAAAGGAATGGAACATAGGCAAAAAGTTAAGCACTCGATCTTGAGCATTAAAATTAATACAAGCCTCTAATTGCTTAAGATTACCTAAAATATTAGCGTGGGATAGCACGACGCCTTTAGGCGTGCCTTCAGAACCTGAAGTAAAGAGCACCACGGCCGGACTATCTGGATCAATAGCATTCGATTGATACCAATAATCCATGGTTTTGGCTTTTATGACCGCAAGCAGCTTATCCTTTATAGAAATATTTTTTGCTAGATCTTCCAAATACACGACCGAACATTGCTGACTTAATTGTTCAACCGTAGCACTTAAATCGGCCAATTCTATAAAGCGCCGTGAGGTCAATACTGTTTTTATTTGAGCAACTTGACAGGCCAGCAGCATCGCAGCAGAACCTGTAGAAAAATTCAACATAGCGGGCACTCGCCCTTGCAACTGTAAGCCTAGGATAGTCATTAAAGTTTTAGTAGAGTTAGGCAGGAAAATCCCCACATACTCTCCTACGCTGGTTTCATTTGTTAAGACCTGCCCTACCGCAATACTGCGCGTAATTAAAGTGTCATAAGACCAAGGAATACGCTCCAAATCTTCGATGATACTGTGCCCGCCACCATGCACTTTACGCGCCTCTAGCAAGCTGGTAAAAATAGTTTGTCGATAAGGACTGGTCACAAACATCATTTTAGTCATGATATCCGCTAATTGCTGACCACTATAGGCTCGACGAGGCTTACCTTGTAAAGTGTCAGGCGCATTGATAGTCTCGGCCGGTAAAATATGAATGCTGATTTTAGGAAATAAGCGTAAGCGTGAAATTCTATGTAGTTTTGAAAAATGCGTATATTGACTGCCTGAAATACGTACCGGTAAGATAGCCGCTTTAGATTTATCAGCAACCATACCCGTACCATCATAAATTTTCATTAATGAACCAGTCACCGAGATACGGCCTTCTGGAAAAATAACTGTATGAGTATCTTGTTCCAGATGATGGATTAAATTCTTTAAGGAAATAGGATGAGTAGGATCCATAGGAAATACGCGCGACAATCTTAAAAACGGCTTTAACCACCAGCGCTGAGAAATTTGGGTATTAATGGCAAAAGTGATGTTATCAGGTAAAAACACGCCTAATAACAAAGGATCCAAAAATGACGTGTGATTAGCGATAATCAACACCCTTTTGCCAGCCTTCTTATAATTATCTAGGCCCGTCACCTCGACTTTGTATAATAAAATCAATAATGCACGTAATATTTTTTTTAGCATAGAATTCTTCCCCTGTAGTTTGATGGGCATTGTATAGACTTATCGTTATAAGATTATTAATTTTAAACTTATTGGCGGTAGTTTTTTATTAGCTAATCGATAGCCTAGTTATTTATGTTAATATTGACTACTTACTTTTTACCGCTGATTATAATGATGCCTGCTGCCCACCCTAAGCTATTAATTGATCGTTTTGGCAGAACGATTGATTATTTACGGATTTCTATCACCGACCGTTGTGATTTTCGCTGTGTGTATTGCATGGCTGAAGACATGACTTTCTTGCCGCGTGAGCAAATTTTAACGCTAGAAGAAATTCATACCTTAGCTAAAGCCTTCGCTGAATTAGGCGTAAAAAAAATCCGGATCACGGGTGGTGAACCTTTAGTTCGGAAAGGTGCGCTGGAGCTGTTAACAAATATAGGCCGAATTGAGAGCCTGCAGGAGCTGGTCATCACCACCAATGGTTCGCAATTAGAAACCATGGCGATGGACTTAAAAGCAGCGGGTATCAAACGCATTAATATCAGCCTAGATACCTTAGATGACGATAAATTTAAAGCCATCACGCGTACTGGCAATTTGCAGCAAGTGCTTAGAGGCATACAAGCTGCAAAACTAGCGGGGTTTGAACGCATAAAAATCAATACTGTGGTACTTAAAAACCAAAATCATCTGGAAGTCTGTAATCTAGTGCAGTATGCCGTCGATAATGGCTTAGATATCAGCTTTATCGAGGAAATGCCATTAGGCATCGTTGATCAGCATGATCGATCCAGCGCTTATTATTCCAGTGATTTAATCAAACAAGATTTAGCCCAGCAGTTTTCCTTAGTGGCTAGTCTTGAAAAAACCGGCGGACCGTCTAACTACTTTAAGGTCAACGGCACAGCATCACGGGTAGGCTTTATTTCACCTCACAGCGACAATTTTTGTAGTACCTGTAATCGAGTACGCTTAACGGTGGAAGGTCGCTTGTTATTATGTTTGGGTAACGAGCATTCAGTTGATTTAAAAGCCGTGCTTAGAGCTCATCCGGGCGATATGGCGATACTTAAACAAGCTATTATTGATGCCATGTTAATCAAGCCGGAAAAACATGAATTTAATGTCCATGAACAACCGGTTATCTTGCGTTATATGAATATGACTGGAGGTTAAGGCTGTAGACCTTGTAAGGCCATCACTACGCTTTGTACATTTGCAGATTAAACAGGCGAGGGGAATACTTTTCGGATGTTGATATCCTCTAAAACAACACGACCCAAGTCTTCAGTTTTTAAGCTGTAGACTTAGGTCGTTTACTACATAAAGCTAAATTCTAGGTTTATTAATCTTGTCGACTAATTCTTCTTGCGTCAAATGACGGACATTTTCGCCTTTAATCATAAATACTAAATGTTCACAGATATATCTAGCATGATCACCCACTCTTTCTAATGCACGTACTGTAGTCAGTACATCTAAGAAGCGAGTAATGTTTCTTGGGTCTTCCATCATATGAGTAATCAATAACCTAACGATATTCTCATACTCACGATCGACCTTTTGATCGCGCTCAGTAATAGCAGGAATTTCATCTATAGACATTCTAGCAAAAGCATCCAAGGCATGATCTAACATGCTCTTAACCAACTCTACCATGCGATCCATATCATGCCTAGGCGTGGTATTAGTGTAACTCGACAATTTAATGGCCATTTCAGCAATACGCTTGGCTTTGTTACCGGTTCTTTCCAGCTCATGAATGATTTTAATAACTGCTAACAATAATCTTAGATCAAAAGCAGTAGGCTGTCTAAGTGCTAATATTTGCGTACATTCCAATTCAATCGCTATTTCTAGCGCATCAACTTGGCTATCTTGACTAATAACTAGCTCTGCCTGCTCCACATTACCTAAAATAAGAGCGTCTATTGCCAATTCTAATTGTTGCTCAACCAAGCCACCCATGGCTAAGACTTTATTACGTACATCTTCCAGTTCTTTGTTGAATTTTTCAGATATATGATGGCTTATTTTACTGTTATCCATTGTCTGCTCCAAATTAGCCATACCGACCGGTAATATAGTCTTCTGTTTGTTTTTTACTAGGATTAGTAAACAACTCACTGGTTGTACCAATCTCTATCAATTCGCCCATATACATAAATGCGGTGTAATCAGAAACACGCGCGGCTTGTTGCATATTGTGCGTCACGATAACGATGGTATATTTTTCTTTAAGCTCATTAATGAGCTCTTCAATCTTTAAAGTAGAAATAGGATCTAGTGCCGATGCTGGCTCATCCAACAATAATACTTCAGGTTCAATAGCGATGGCTCTAGCAATAACCAAACGTTGTTGCTGACCACCTGACATACCCAAGGCATTGTCATTTAAGCGATCTTTCATTTCATCCCATAATGCAGCGCCGCGCAATGCATTTTCAACCGTCTCTTCTAAAACACGCTTATCGTTAATACCTTGAATTCTTAAACCATAAGCTACGTTTTCAAATATAGACTTAGGAAAAGGATTTGGCTTTTGAAATACCATACCTACGCGTCTGCGCAATGCCGCAACATTAACAGATTTATCATAGATATTGTCGCCATCGACCAGAATTTTACCTTCAATTCTTGCGCTATCAACTAAATCATTCATGCGATTAATACAACGCAACAACGTTGATTTACCACAACCACTAGGTCCGATATAAGCGGTCACTTTTTTCTTTTGCATTTCCATGTTAATACCATGTAACGCTTGTTTTTCGCCGTAAAACAAATTTAGGTTTTCGACCTTAATACAGGTTTCAGTTGGCTGTTGCGATACATCCTTGTCGCGTAATACAGAACTCATATCAATTGAATGTGATTTTACTTGTTGTGCTGTCATTTGTTTAACCTTCCAGTGCCCGATATTTTTCCCGCAAATTATTCCTGATGACAATTGCAGCCAAATTTAGGCCTATAATTACCAACACCAACAATAATGCAGTCGCATAAACTAACGGTCTCGCCGCCTCAACATTGGGGCTTTGAAAACCGACATCATATATATGAAATCCAAGATGCATAAATTTTCTATCTAAATGCAAAAACGGAAAATTGCCATCTAAGGGTAAGGTGGGAGCCAATTTAACAACACCTACCAACATTAATGGAGCCACCTCTCCGGCCGCTCTGGCTACCGCCAGAATCAAACCCGTCATCATGGCAGGACTCGCCATAGGCAATACCGTCAACCATAAAGTTTCGAGTTTAGTTGCCCCTAAAGCCAAACTACCTTCCCTGATGGAGCTAGGAATACGCGCCAAGCCTTCTTCTGTGGATACAATAACAACAGGTAACGTTAACAAGGCCAAGGTAATAGAAGCCCATAATAAACCAGGGGTACCAAAAACGGGTGCAGGTGCTGACTCTGGGAAAAACAATTGATCAATATTGCCGCCCAAAATATAAACAAAGAAGCCTAAACCAAATACCCCATAAACCACCGAAGGCACACCCGCAAGATTATTAACCGCTATTCTAATTAAACGAGTTATGAAACCTTGCTTTGCATATTCACGAAGATAAACAGCAGCGATCACACCAAAAGGGGTCACAATAACTGACATCATCAAAACCATCATCACGGTACCAAAGATAGCAGGGAAAATACCACCTTCTGTATTGGCTTCGCGTGGATCATCAGTTAAAAACTCAATGACCTTGTTTCCATAATGCAAAACTTTATCCAGCAAACTCATGGTATTCGGTTGAAAAACTCTAACAACCTTCGACAATGGAATAACCAGTTCACTACCGCTTTCGGTTTTAGCCACTAAGCTATTAGTACGTAATTTCTGATAAAGCCCTGTCAACTGTACTTGATATTGCTTATATTCAGCCTCGAAAGCGGCTTTCTCAGCATCAATTTCTTGCTTTGCAACATCGTCTAAGGTGTTTTTCAACTCTAGCTTTCTTTGCTTAAGCCTAAGACGTTCTAAACCGTAATTGATGGTTCCAACTTCTTTTTTTTCTATATGTGCAATTTCTTTAAATATCGTTAAAGTGTCAGCAATTTTCGACTGTAAAACCTGCCAAGCTTGTTCGCCGGTCGCAATCGTAACACCGTTTTCTTTTACTTCGAGTAATTGTCCATAAAAGTTACCCCATTCTCGACGCTCAATCACTATCAAGTCGGATGGTTCACTGTGCGCCTTAATATTGCGCTCTTGTATCCAGCGAAAATCCGTCCCTGTTACATCACGATTACCCGTTTTAATCAAATACTGAACTAAGGTATCTTCATTATCCGCCATGACATAGCCGGTGCTTTTTGCCATTGCCGCCGGAGTAATACTGGTCTCAACTTTTTCACCAATAATGATTTGTGGCTGTTTATCAGGCTCTTGATAACTAAATTGGTTAACTTGATGCGGCCAGAAATGACCCACACCACGTCCTATTACCAAACCCAATACACCAACCACCATGATAAGACTTAAGCTGACCGCTGCTGCATTCAGCCATATCCAAGGGGTGCCGCTTTTAAACCATAATCTAATCATAATGAGCTATATTTTTCGCGTAAGCGCTGACGAATAACCTCAGCCAACGTATTAAAAACAAATGTAAATACAAACAACACCAAAGCTGCTAAAAACAAAACTCGGTAATGTGTGCTATCTACTTCGGATTCAGGCATTTCTACGGCAATATTAGCCGCCAAGGTTCTTAATCCTTGAAAGATACTTACATCCATTACTGGAGTATTACCTGTTGCCATCAATACAATCATAGTTTCGCCAACAGCACGGCCTAGACCTATCATGACCGCTGAAAAAATCCCAGGACTGGCTGTTAACAATACGACTTTAATCATGGTTTGCCATGGCGTTGCGCCTAATGCTAAAGAACCAACTGTTAAATGCTTAGGTACACTAAATACGGCATCTTCAGCAATAGAGAATATCGTAGGAATCACAGCAAAACCCATCGCTATACCAACCACTAAAGCATTACGTTGATCATAGCCTATGCCAAATTCACTCTTAAACCATTCACGTAAACTACCATGGAATAGCAAACCTTCTAAAGGTACGCTTACGCTAAAAGCAAACCAACCGCTCAATAGAATTATTGGTATTAATAAGGCCGCTTCCCAGCCTTCAGGAATGCTTTCTAGCAGATTTTTTGGCAAATATTGCCAAGCATAGGCAAACAACATCACCCCTAAAGGAATAATCATAAACAAGGCAAATAGAGCCGCCAAATGTGCCTCGATCAAAGGTGCCAACCATAATCCTGCTAAAAATCCCAAAATCACGGTAGGCAATGCGCCCATCAACTCAATGGATGGTTTGACATATTGACGCATTTTTGGCGTCATAAAATAGGCAGTATAAATTGCACCCATCAACGCTATAGGCATGGCCATCAACATGGCATAAAAAGCTGCCTTCATCGTACCGAAGACCAAGGGCGTAAAACTATATTTAGGTTCGAAATCACTATTAGCTGATGATGACTGCCAAATATAATCCGGTTTAGGATAGCTTTCGTACCAAACTTCTTGCCACAGTGATTGTAATGACACCTCAGGATGTTCGTTTTCGACTTTCCAATAACTGATACGGTTATCGTCAGATTCTACTAACAGGGTATTCGCTCTTGGAGAAATAGCTGCACTTATTGGAAGTACATTGCCTATACGCTCTTTAATCATTTCACGTTCAGACGTTGAATGATAAATCCCCATCATGCCATCGGTATCTAAGGTAACAAAACCTTTACGACGTTGTTCAGGATTAATTGCAATAACGGCTTTATCAGAGACCTTAAACGCTCTGGTTTTTTGCATACTAAAGCGATTTTGCTTATCTCTCACCTTACTCCATTGCGAGACTAATCCGCTGGAGTCACCAATCATCAAGGATATATCACCATTCAAAAACACAGCACTGGTAATTTTCAGGTTAGGTTCAAGAATAGTTTGCTGATTAACAAGCGTAGGTGCAGCTTTATCGATGATATCAAATAAAGCTAGTTGCCCAGAACTACCTAATAAATAAAGATTACGTTCCTCTTTGTCAATCAGGATATCGGTTACTTCAGTTGCAGAATAATCTAATACCGAATCGGTACGAGTAATGGTTGCCTCATCATCAAACAAATTCTTTTCTTTTTCAAAATGCGCTAAGCGAATTTTATCTGCGCTACGCACCACAATAGTACTTGCACCTTCACCAATTCTAACGGCAATTTTTTCCAATGCCGCACCCGAGTCATCAACTAACAATGGCTCTTCGCCCATGGGATAGCTTAATACTGGGGTGATTTTCCTG
>Ga0209499_1001732_pt1 | contig 14702 bp, 17 predicted proteins | sample C_130208_EF_Meta_FD_187306 | JGI IMG/M metagenome (GOLD analysis project Ga0209499, IMG submission 187306) | Freshwater microbial communities from Lake Croche, Canada to study carbon cycling - C_130208_EF_MetaG (SPAdes) (version 2) | ecosystem: Environmental > Aquatic > Freshwater > Lake...
TACGGAGGGTTTTTTGGATAAAAGCAGGTTGTGCCATTTTGTTTTCTTATTAAAGATAAAGAGAGTTATTAAACATAAGGGTAGCGCCATTCTCGCCATCCTCACTTACTTCAATCGTGGTCTTGCGACCAGGATATCTTGCAATAATTGTCGTGTTAAGTTCACGAGCAATCATTTCGCAGGATTTGTGGTTGAGCTCTAATGTGCCATCACTGTAGCACTTTTCAAGCCAACGCTTAAACTGGATAAATTCAATATCTCTATCATCTTGGAAAACTTGGATAGAAACACGAAAGTGGAAAATATGTCGATGTGGAGTTCCAAGGAAACTGACATCGTATTCGTCGCCTGTGGCTAACGCAGGATCTGTTGCCGCTGCTGGATACATATGGATACCTTCTTTACGGAAGGTGACCCAAATCATTGATAGATCATTCATTTTTATTCAAAGAGTGTAGTGTTATTAACTTGACTTGTAGACATTTTTTTAATATTGTCCATAGCGCCAACTGTTATTCTAAATTGATATTGAGTTTTACGATTATGTCTTTTTTCAAAATATCCATATTTAGATCCGTAAATATAATTCTCACAATTACCATGATTTATTAAAGCACGAGCATTTTCGTATGCTTCTTCAATTTTATCTTGAATCCACTGTGGTCTAAAATCGTAAACTGCTATACCTGAAATTGTTCCGTTATTTACTGAAACATGAATTTGTTGCTGAAGTTTTTCTTTTACTACAGAACTATTATAGTCTATATTTTTAATATCGTCAATAGACATTGATGCAATACCATATGCAGATCTAGAACTTGAATCTTTTGTTTTGAGTTCTGCATCAAATTTTGGAAAATCAGCACCCTTACCATGATTCATTGAGGGATTAGATTTGGCTATTATTTCATGAATTTCAGTTCCCCGAACAGCATGATCTTTGCTAACCTTAGTTCCGACCAAGCCTGCGGTGACAGTTTTAATTTTTGGTTTGCTCATTTAATTATTTTGTCGTTTTTGTATTTAGACCATTCAGTGAACTTACTGCGATCTTTGAGATCGTGTAGACTGTGTGTCCACACGCCGGGATTGGTAGCATTAAAATCTTTGTCGTCAATTTTGATCATTGTGTTATAGTTCCATAATTTAATGTAAGGAATACGCACACTGATCTGTGGAATAAAATTGTCATACTCATTTAATCCACCTTCATTGAATTCTTCAACTGCACTCATTGGAACATCTAAAGAGCATAGATAACCTTTTTCCAAAAAGAACTGAATCATATCTTGCCATTGATCCCATTCTTCTAGAGTCTGAGGATTGAAACTCATGTTAGCACCAAAGAAGATATGCTCACAACCTTGTAAGTTTGCTGCAATTTCTTCTACGGTATGTATTCCTGTTACAAACAATGTCAGCTTTCCAAATGCTGGAGTATGTTCTACTTCCGTGCCCGTAAAAAACTGCACATTGTCTGCTGTGCCTGTTGTATAATCTCTATTCATAATATTAGTATAGCAGAAATATTGCCTGGATGCAACCGTATTTTCAACTGTCTCTTTCCATAGTACATGCTTCTTGTACCAATACTACCAGTTGCTCAATATTTGAGCACATGATTTTAGCAGTGGTATAATCGCCCTTTTTGTTGCGGCCACTGACTTCAATCATGTATCCATTGTCGTACATATTGACAGAAAAGTTTTCATTAACTTTGGTCAGCTTGTCGCCGAGTGTGCTTACTGTTTTTGTTGTTGCCATTTTATTCTCCTAATTGTTGTTCGAGTGCTCGTAGTTGTTCGTCATCTGCGTCAGAAAGATCAATTTCTTCTGCGCGAGTAACTTCGTCAAATTGGAATAGTTGACTAATTAAATTGTCACTATTACCGCCTGATGTATTTCTTGATCCGGCTAGACTAATTAAAAATGCCTTGGCAGTTGGATGTTCCAATAAAGCCATAGCTTCGTCTAGTGTTTTAGTGGCAAATAGTTCTTGTACAAATTGATCAAAGTATAATACATTGCGAGGAACCCATTCACTAAATTGATCACTAACTGAATCTTTAGCATTTAGTTTTTTCCAATTGCGCCAGTCGGGTTTAAATCTAGCACTTTCAATATCTGCCAATTGATTTGCTCGTTGTACTGCTACAATATGGCAATAAACATTGTGTGCCATGTACAAGGAATAAGCAAAGCTATCCCAAGATGTTCTACCAATCTTGTTGATCTTGTTCATCTTGGGAACAACAGTATAGTGTTCTGGTTTAGTTAGATCAAACTTGATTTGTTTTCCCTTGTCATCAAGACCCAATTCTGCTGGAGTCTTTGGAACACCGGCATCGTAATGACAGATGTCACCCATGACTAAACGACGTCCAATTTCGCTTTCAAACGGGAACGGTATATCACTTCCTGAGAGTTCTTTATTGTCTGGGGCTTTTTCCATAACAACACCGAACTTTTTCGCTGTGTGGATTGCATTTGTGTAGACAAGTCCGTGCGCTGTTGCGACAAATGGTGAGGCGCAGTCAAAAGATATGGTAACTTCTTCATTGATATGTTTCCTTAGTTGTCGTTGTATTGATGTAAGATAACAGGCCCAGTCTAACTGTGCTGTGCCCAAAAAGTGAATCCAGTTCTTGCCTGTAAGCATACCTTCTTCGCGCATGATCATAAGGCGCTTTAGTGTAATGTCCATCTTGCTCATATTGACACCACCCATGGCCCAACCCTCTGCTGCATTGTCTCCCCAGACAGCAGAATCACTAAATTCCTTGACACCTTCGTACCAAGACTGTGCGCTATGCCAGTCATTGCCTTGCAACACATTCAAGTATTTGGTCTTACCAAGCCGATTCTTCAAAAAGTATGCGTTATTAAATCTTGTCTTTTCCAAACAATCTTCAGGTGTTTTCAATCCAGTTCTTGGCTGATTGTTTTTATCACATGCCCAAGTTGGAACGTCCAACATCATTGACCAATCTGCTGTAAGTTCCAGCCATGCAATAATATCATCACGAGTTTTATTTGCAGCAGCGCCTTCAAAGTCTAACCAGTCAAACTTTAGAATACCTTTACCAATCTGGTATCCACCTGAGTCACCAAGTATCATGGTGTTGGCATGATCTCGATCTTGAATCATACTTTCTTGCACTAGACTCTTGTTAAGATCAAGTTGGGCATGACCTGCAGAATACAAACCGTATTTGTAAGTAAAGTAACCTTGTTCGGCATTGAGAAAGTTCATACCTTCAATACCGCGATCAAATCCTGCAGGGATACGATCTTTAGGAACAAATTCTTCTAGACGTTGTTTAGCAACATAGGTGCTATAGAACGAGGAGATTGCTGGCAAATAACAGGCATAGTCCCTATTAAGGGGCGATAAATCAACTGGTGGTCTATTTTTCATTATGCGTTTGCTGGGATAATGTATTTGTAAGTTGCAAGACCGCTATCCAGTGTAATCTGCATAGCACCTTCATTAGAGAAACTTACCATGGCATTGTTGGCATCTGCAATTTTAAGAATTGCCAATACGCTGGCAACTGGCCATGTCCAACCTTTGTTTAAATTACCAGTAACACCTGTGGCAAAAATAAACTCACCACCATGTGAACTTACATCACCAAATGTAAACTTCAAATTGCCGCCATCAGTCTTGGCCAAGAATGTTGTATGCTCAGTATTGGCACCTGCTTGAAATTGGAAACGTTGCACAGCACTTACTGTTGGAGCAACTTCTACATCCCACTTGACACCACGGAACTTGACAGTCTTTAGTTTTTCATTGATGATCTCTTGATTCATAAAGCGATAATCGTTTTTAAAATCGCCGTCTTTATTTTCAAAGTGCAAGCCCACTGGAATAGTATCGCCGTTACGATCAGCGGTCACTACTTCAATTTTGGCATCTTCTTGATATTCCCGACCATCTAATAGATAGCGAAGTTTTTCCAATTGTGGCATACCAAAAGTACCAACCATGCCTTCGTATGGAGCGGCAGTTTCGGCATACATGATAACGCTACGGTCATCGGCCATACTGTCGATTAGTGTTTTGCTATCAGTGCCAGTAATTTTAACAATATTGAGAAAGCCCAATTTGTTAGTATGAGCCACGATGTCCTGTAAAATTGATTTCATTTTAATTTCCTTGTTAGATATATTATATTTAGATTAGCAGAGTTTGTCAACGTTTAATTTGATTAAAAGTCAAAAAGTTTGCCAAAAGTATTGGTTTCAGTAGTGCTATTTAGATCCCAGTCTAGCACACCAATTAAATTATCAATTTTGTTATTGATAATGGTAGTTTCCATTTCGGCATGATCAAATGGTAGTTCCTGGAACCATTTTGGTAAGCGCATTTCGTCAACTGGATATGCCACTGATGTATAGCCCAGGGGGTTTGCTCTAACCTTACACACAATAACCTTCATGCCATCAACAATGCCCATACTATACTTGTCACCATTCATACGCTTTAGTGTATTCCAGTTGATAGCGGCACGAACATGTCCTGGCATATTTGCCTTGCCTGCCTTCTTTTCTTTCTCTTGATATTCCGCAATGTTATTGGCACGCTTGGGACTACCTTTCTCCCAACCCGGTCTGGCCTTAAATTCAGTTCTAAATTCGCCAATACGATCAAGGATTTCTTTTTCTTCAGCACCATTAAGTACCTTGTCAAGAATTTCACTTAAAAAGTTCTGCATAAATTCTGGAGTATCACTACGTTTCAGATCCAAGCCCATGGCCTTGATTTTACCTGGCTTGCCATCCACATCACTACGCTTGCCTTCTTTATCGTAATAAAGAACAGCATAACGCTTCTTGGTAATGAACAGGCCTTTGATAGCAACAATCTCACGACCAGCCTTGATAACTTCACCACGTGATTTTGGACAGTGGAATGCATCACTCATAAACTGTGGGAATGTTGAGTTCACTTCATCGGATATAGTATCATACAATTGTACCACTGTGTTTTTATCCCAAGGAATCAAGCCCTTGTTGATATCAGTTTTAAGACTGTTATATGCTGAAAAATATGCAGAGTCTGTATCACCATAGATAATTGCCTTGCCCACGTGATCATATTCACCTGTGATTACTTCATTTACCTTGCCTGCCATGTGCCGAGCAATGGCACGACCTGTTAGTGTAGTTGATTGTCCAATGCGTTTGTCAAAGAATCTACATCCTGCATTAAGAATAGCACCATACAAACTGTTCAACAGAATCTTCTTGACCAGTTGTCGTTTGTCCCAATATTCTTCTTCAATCTTGTTTTCAGCCTTGATACATTCTTTTAATTTGGCCTGCATTTCTTTACGTTCAGCATACCAACGCTTTAGCAGTCCGGGAATAATACCTTCAAACTCATGTGTGAAGATTGTACCATTTGCACTGATCATCCAGGGCTTGCCGCTATCAAACATCAAGTCATAGATCTGTGCGCCACTCATGACATCAGTTTCGCCATTTTCCCAGTCAATGGTAATATCGTGTGTGCGATCTTTGGCCATAACAAACTCATATTCATTACTACCAAACTTACCTTCCCAGCTAGCAGCAAAGCTATTACCTTTTGCCATCTTGGCATCAATTTCAACCTGTGTATAATCTTGACGCAATTGTCCTATAATAGTTTCTGGACCCATGTTCAATGCACGAATCACACTTGGATACAGACTATTAATGTCCATTGATCCAATCCAGTCATGCAAGCCCTTTTTAGGATATGCTACATAAGCACCTGCTGCCTGTGTGCTTTCATCTTCGTCGCGTTTGGGGCGACTTGGCACTATCATACCCCTGTGATGTGCTTCGATAACAATGGCCTGTTCAGTTACTGCTACTGCACCCATAGTGGTAGGTAACAACACGGTATTTTCATGCGCAATGGTGTTGGCAAGGTCAATAAACTTTAATTTCTTGTCTAGTTTGTCCAACAAGGCAGTATCTTGTCTGTTGTATTCGATAAACTTGCGAAAGTCATTATTGTATAGTTGATCCAAGGTGCCTTCGTAGACTGTCTTGGTTTCGCCTACTTCCATCTCTCCAATTGCATCAAGTCTATATGAGTGCCGTTCTTCATAGGTGTACTTGCGGTACAACTCGAGACTGTCCAGATGAACACGACCAATAAGGTCATAAGTAATAGCCTTTTTTCCATATTTCTCATACTCTCGTTTCTTGGGAATCTGACCCCATAAGCATAGCCTACGAGTATCTTCTTTACTCAGGGCTTTGGTAATACGATTAACAGTATAAGGAATATCGTATCCTTCACTGTTCCACCCACTTAGTACATCTGCATCTTCAATTAGATTAAGAAACATATCTAGCATTTCTGCTTCTGTTTCAAACAAGATAGTATTGGGAAAGTCTTTAACCTGTTCAGTTGCCTGCTCCATGGTCAGAGTCTTTGGCGGAACTGCAAGACATACTAGTGTGTCTAACCATTGTAGGTGAACAGCAATCGCAGTAATTGGCATAAAAGCATCTTCGGGAGTGCTATAGCCACGTTCGGGATCAAAGTCCACCTCAATGTCAAAAAACGCTACATTTAGTTTTGTAGCATCCCGGCCTAGATAGTTTTCCTCTAGACTACGGAATACTGCATTGATGTCACTTTCATACAGTTTGTATCCACTGTGGATTTTTTGTTCTTTGACAAATTCTTTCCAACTACGTGCTGTGACCTTGGTGAGATTTTCACCGTGTATTGATTTATACTTGCCCCGTTGATCTGGGTAGTAAAACATATATTTGGCAGCAAATTCTTGATAAATTCTGCCCTTCTTTGGATCGCGTTCGACAACCTTGATGATGTCTTTTTCGCGGTCCCAGATCGCATCTACATAACTCATATTTTTCCTCCTCGTGATTTATGGCTCACTGACCGTCTTGTGATCAATTATGGCTGATCCAACCTTTCTTGATAATATTTATTTCTCATTAACTAACATACACATTGAATTTGTTAATTTTAAATAATAAATTTTAAAGAGTCACTAATATCAATAATACCAGTTCCAGACCAGTGTCCAAATGAAGTTATGTCCAGTTTAGGTGATTGTATACGACGCCAAGTTTCTATCATATTTGCATTACGCAATACTTTGGTATCGTCTAGTATTAGCAACTTGTTGGGCTTTGGATCCAATTGTGTTGACAACGCCAAAAACTTATTTTCAAAAATGCCATCTTTTGGACCATCTGAAAATATGATATCAGCCTGATTCAATAAATCTCTGTATTGTGAAAATAAAGTTGGTGTAGTTAAATCTGCAACATGATAAACAATTCTTCCAGAATCTAAATTTTCTTTGGTAATATGTGAAGTATTTTCATGCCATGGAAAAATATCAAATGTATGAGTAACACCATGATCATTACCTTGTAAAAACGCAACAGAACTCGCACCGGTATATGTTCCTATTTCAATAATACAAGAGGCATCTAAAATTTTAGAAAATGCTCTTAAAATTCTATAATGTTCTCCTGGGAATATATTGATCCACTGACTATCGTGAATTTTTAGGCTGTTACTGGACAAAGATATTGTTTCAAACCCAGCAGTTTGTATTGCTTTTAATGCCAAATCAAATAAGAATTGATTTGGTTGAACATCATCATCTACGGAACATATTGTTGATGGTTCTGAGTGCCTAATTTGCATAATCATTCTTCGCGGCGGTGTGAGTGGCCGCTAATGTCAACAATGGTTTCAAGATCATCAAAATCTCGATATACACTGTCCCATTGATCTTTTTGTGCGATGCGAATAGCCTTTTTAATTACACTGGGTTTTACTTCTAGTTCTTCTGCTACTGCTTTGATTGTTTCGTTGAGTCCTTCAGTGAGGTCTGCAATTTCCTGCATCACTGTCATGCCTTCTGCAACGATTTGTTTAATTTTTGCCTGTTCAGGCGCTCCGAATGCTTTACTCATAAAAAATCTCCTTGTTAGTTAGTATAAACTACGCAAGGAGATATGTCAAGGCAGATTAAATTATTTCTGCGCCAACTTAAAACTTTGAGTATATTTCTCGCGACTTTTTAAACCACCTGAACCACCTTGGATTTTTTTGGTAACGGCCTTGGTATTATCAAAGTTACCAATGTTGGGTCTTACTCTATTTTTCCAATACCACCAGGTAACTTTGGCAGCATTAACGGGTTTTTCTGCAAGTTCTGGATGATTGACTAAATCCAATCCCAAGGCCTTACCGGCAGCCGTATAGTTGGCTCTGCCTGTGATTTGTATAAATCCGCGACCTTTGTATTTTTTACCATCGCCTTTGTAGATATTGCCGAGATCTTTGCGCCCTTCATATGCTTCACCACTTGCGTATTCTTCAGCAGTTTTAAAACCATCTGACTCGTGTGCGCTCTGTCCCATAAATGCTGCAAGTTCATTGCCCTTTAACCCTACCTTGACAGCAAAGTTATGTAGAGCAGTTTCTGCAGGTTTTCCTGTAATAGGTTTATAGGCCGTTGGTGCTGCTGGTTTGGTAATTGGCCTTGCTGGTAGTTTTACATTGGGCTTCACTGCGCCTGGTACGGTAAAATCTGGTCGAGCGGCACCGGGATTTAAATTCTTAGTAGGATCAGCTTGAGCAGCAGGAGACATAGGTTGCGACTTTGGTTGTTGCGCAACTTCTGCATCCTTATCGGCCTGCATGAGTTTTAATATATCTTGCAACTTGGCACGATCTATAGCATTTAACTTTTCAGTCTCTTTCTGTTGTACTATGGCATTGATAGGATCATTTTGATAATCCTGTGGAGCATTACTAGCCTTGGCACCTGCCCCGCCTAATGCCATTGCACCGGCCAGTGCAGCGCCTGCAATATTTCGACCAAGGCCTTCGTCAGTTGCCTGTTGTTCTACTAGCAATTCGGATATTTTCATTTCTTTTTGGCTCTGCCGGCCTTCATGTTGGCTAGCCAATGGGCCATGCGTTGTTTTTCACCTGAACTGTTTTTAGCAGTTTTACGCAAACTACTGACACTGGCCTTGGTATTGACACCTGATCGTTTAGCAAGACCTTTGCGGCCTGGATTTTTACCATCGGCAAAATTCTCAAATAGTTCATTGATACGCATCTTAGGCCTTGCTGAACTTTGATAATAGCTCAGTGGTGTCGTGCTGATTTGGATGAAAATCTTTTTTCATAAAAGTTAACCATGGAGCAACTAGTTTTATAATCAGTCCATTTTTAAAACTAAACAGTAATGATATTGCATCTCTTACGGTGCGCCATTTGTATAACTGTTTATCAGCATGGAGCAGTACAACGGTATTTTTACCAATATTCCATATAAAGTTTAGCACGGTTAATATCATGGCCTTACGACGTCTATTACTGCCTATAGCATTCAATGTATCCATGGCCACTGCCTTGTGTTCAATTTCTTCAATTGAATGCCAGATCCATATTTGACGAAAATGTGGATGCATACTATCTAGTAATTCGCGATGCTTTAGGAGATATTCTGCAAATATAGCCGTGATGTGTTCCATGCTGGCAGTTACGCTTAAACATCCACGATGTCCTAATTTTTCTTTGGTCCATTCCAACTCGGCCAATGCTAATTCTTCCAAATGTTCAGCAGGTAATCCTTGCTTGGATAACCAGGCATTGTACTGTTGATGTACATACCGATGCCAATTTTCTTGTTTGACAAATACTGATACTGCTTCTAACTGTGCAGGATCTGTTATTTGATCCTTGTAGTGTTTTACACTATCAATGAAAAATCTTTCACCATGTGGAAATGTAATACTCAATGCATTTAGCAGGTGAGTTTTGAAAGGACTATTATCAAAATAATATTTTGGCAAATCCTGCGACCAATCTTGTCTTAATTGATGTTCTTTAAACATATTAGCAATTCCATTTTCTCAAAGCTAGTGCTTTGCGTGTTGGATCACCGTTGGGCTTTTTCATAGGTCCTTCAACGCCTGACATTCTAGCACAGAAACTTTTACGACGTTTGGCTGCCTTGCTACCTGGCTTTAGTTTACTGGGTTTGGTAGTCACTGCTGTCTGTAGTTTGCTACCAGGGTGCTCCCTACGATAACTAGCAACACCTTTGGCATTTAATCCGCCAGACTTGCTCTTACCTGCTTTACGATGCCAGGCCGCAGATTCATCTAGTTCATCTTTTAAAAATGTATCGGCAAACTTCTTACACAATCTTCTAATGTCTGGGTTGTTGGTTTCTTGCATGGTAAAATTGTGTTCGTCATGTGCATCATCACCTTGACTTGGATCTGTGTATCCACAATATACTTTATGCACCGTAGAATTGTTAATTAACTCAGTGCAACTTTCACCGTATCTCCTCTGTGCAGTAACATCGCTGTGTTCATTGCAGGGACTTAGTGTAGTGATAATAATACTACCTTTGGGAATTTCACCATACTTGTTTTCGTAAGCCATCATTGCTGCTCTCTCAGCATGAATCCTTGTTCCATCTTCATGTGGAAGATTTACTCGTGCTACAATATTGTTATTGGGATCTAATACAGCGGCTGCCACCATACCGTAACGTTCGCTATCCCGTTCTTGATGACTGACGATCATTTTACAAAGATTGACCAGGATGCCATCTAACTTTTTTAGATTGCGTATCTCGTAGTCTTGCTGATCAAACTCTGAAAGTCTCATTTTTTCTTAGGTACACGTACTGGCAACTTGCTGATATCACGACCAACATCTGCTTGGGCAAATTCTTGTCCAACCTTTTGCTTGACTTTTACTTTTTGTGCAAATTGTGGATTGTGAGCAACACCCACCATTAGGTTGTGTTGTGCTTGGCTTACTGACCGTTCTAGCATGGCATGTAGTGATTCCATATAAGCATCACCTTCTGGTAGTGGAAGTGGTCCTTTTTTACCATTCATTCGAAATTTAGCAGCGATGTTATTTTTTCTAAAATCACTATCCTGCTTAAACATCTTACCACCTTTGGTAGTTCTATCCACCGGATCTTTTTGACTTAATCTATCATAAGCCTGTGAGTGACCTTGACGAGGGTAATGCATCTTGTCGGTGCCCGCTTCCACCTTGCTGGCAATGTTGTCACCAAACTCTTGTCTTATCTGACCAATGATTTCGTCGGGGTCGCCATATTCATCATTAAGACCGTAGTATGCTTCCGGATCAGATGCAGTTCTATATTGATCAATTAAGTCATCTAATCTTGCTCGCTGGTCAGGATCCATGCCTTCCGCCACACCTTCGTTTATTCCCTTCCATCCTTCTCCGGGCCAATAGATACCTGCACTCTTTCCATTAGCAGCCGAAATAGCAACAAACTGCTTGGGATTTCTTTTTGCCAGTCCTTGTGCCAATTCTCTAGCATCGGACAAATTTTCTAATGTATCTATGGTTTTCCATTCAGCATTGGCATATCCGTTCTGACCAGGAATACCTGGATTGGTGATTACTTTAAATGGGCCTGCTACTGGCGTTTTGGGTAAAGGTTCCCCGTCTGTTAACACAAACGCCCAGGATTTAATAGCGGGGTCATGGAATACTTCCGGCAGGAAATCTTGAACTTCATCTAAATCTTCCTGCATAAATTTACCTTGATTGTCTTCGTCCCCTTCGTCAGTAATTAGCAGCCCTTGTTTTTTTGCTTGATTTGCTAGCCAGTTAACAACTCCATCTTCACCTTTAATGGACAATTTAGTCTTCTGTGTAGGTGTAAGTTTGTTTAAGGTTTTCATACCAAAGTTTAACGCAGCCTTATAACCCATAGTATCTAAACCAGCAACTGGAGCACCTTTCATAAAGTCAGGCATGGGAGATTTGGCTGTTGGAGTATCAGTCTTTTGACCTAGTGTTTTATTCATAAATCCAACAAAGTTAGAGTCCAATGCCTCCGCCACACCTTGCTCTGACACTACCAAGACCTTATCAATATGTCGTTTGGCAGCCGCCAGCGTGGTAAATTTTTTAGCACTGGAACTGATACCCCATTGACTTGGTCCTTCCTGTGTTATACCATAGCCCTTGTATGTTCCTTTTTTACCCACAAAAGTATCAGGATTATATTCACCCTCCGCCACACCTTCATTAGGCCTACAGTCACGTACCTGTCCGCCATTCTTGCCCTTTTTAGTACCTACAGCATGTTTGCCAGGCCAGCATTTGGTAAAACCGTTAGAGTCCTTGGCGCCTTTCTTGATTTCCATAACATTGCCGTGTGTTTGGCACATACCACAGTCTGGACAAGTTGCTTCCATTGTCATCATGCTTTCTTCATGCTTCTTCTTACCAGCACAGTGAGCCTTTTGACTAAAACCTTTTGGATGACTACAGTTGATACTGCTCTTATACTTTTGACTCCACTCTTCCGCCACACCTTGTTCTGGTAATACACCTTTGGGACCTGCCATGGGTTTTGTTTTTAGTCTTTGCTTTGTATCTTGTTGATGTTGTGTTTTATAATGTGGTGATTCTGCTTGGTCAAGGTCCAGCATTCTGTTAAAATCATCACCAGCACGATTTATTCCACGATCTACTCCGCGTTTAGATAAGTTAGAATATTTGTTTTCTGAACCTTCTTCCGCCACACCTTGCTTATACAATGCTAGTCGCTTCCGCTCGTGGGCAATACTTTGTTGGATAGCAGCCTTGTCAGCATTAGGTTGTTTGAGTTGTGCTTGTAATCTTTCTATAGCGGCCCGAATAGCAGCCACATCCTTTTGATCACGCTTGCTCAAGCCTTCCGCCACACCTTGATCTTTACCGTTGGTATCGTAGTCTAGGCTTTGTAGAACAGCATTTAGATAATCTGCGGCTTTGGTAATCTTGCTCTGTTGCCAAGCCTCTAGTCCTTGCGACTGACCGTGTTGACGAACCAGCGCCAATAATTCTTTTGCATGTTTGGCAATGCCATACAATTCACTACCAGCCATACCAATTTCTTGTTCTGTATCATCCTCTTCTGCAACACCGCGTCCATGATTGCTACCTGCATAGGTATCATAACTTCCTTGTCCATAACCACCAGTGACATCGCTATGGTCTTCCATAAACGGCTTTTTGTGTTTAACAACACCTTGCTTCATGTCTCGCTTTTTATCCCTATGCGCACCAGCACCGCCAGTCTTGGCATTTTTAGCAACAAAGTTTCTAGGTGTACTTGCTGGAACTTTCTTCTCAGCACCACTGGTTACTATTTGCCCACGACTATGAACACCGCCCACTGGCTTACTTATTGTAGCATTTGCTCCTGTGCTAGAACTGCCAGCAGTTGTACTCTCTAATGTATAAACAGTTTGATTTTTACCTATAGTCTTTTTAAATTCATTGTTCATTTTGTTTTCATCCAATTTGCTACCGGACTTACAGTATGTGTATCATCCGGTTCTGTGCTCTTGGCACGCTTGTCCAGTTCTCCACCATCAGTAGGAATAGTGGCCATGGCCTGCATCATCATCATGTGTTCTATGTCTGTGTATGGAAAAACAACATTGTATTTTTCAACAAAACTGCTATCATCCATATCCACTGCTTTATTACTGGCGCCATCAGCCATTGCAGCAGCCATCAATAACCTATTCATATGATAGGTACGGTCAAAACCACCAACATCTCGCGCCAATAAACTTCCTTGGCTAGCAGATACATGATGTGGATGTCTTTTTCCACCAGGCTTAACACTCAACTCAGTAATAAACTCTTTGGCTCTCATTATACTGATCCTTTTAAACTTGCACGTAAAAACCATGCGTGTTTTCTATGATTATCCATGCGTTCTGCAAGGAAGTTTGAGAGTCCATGTTCACCAGCAGCTTCGGCAGCATCATAGTTTTTCTTGAGAACAATCTGTATACGTTCGCTGTCTTGCAGCAATTCTTGTATCATTTCATCTTTACTGGGCACACGATCTTCATCTTGTATCTTGGTCAACATGCTGAGATTATGATAACTGGTGGGAATATATCCTCCTAGTTTACGCACATTTTCTGCGTATGTGTCTATAGCACCGTAGACTTCTGTATAGATTTCTTCAAACAGTTTATGATATTCGTAGAAGTCCGATCCTTCCACGTTCCAATGAAACGAATGCACCTTCACGTAAAAACTAAAAGTTGTGCCAAATCCGATGCGGGTGAGTTGAATTAATTTATCCATAGTATGTTATTTATTACGACCAAACCAGAGTTGAAACCATTCCTCAGTGCCGGGACGAATATTCTGTTCTCGTTGTATTTGTCCTTTATTACTACCTACAACAGGCTGACGCAATGAGGCGCGATATGCTGCTAACCGTTCTTGCCCACCTAATCCATCCATAATAGCCGCAGACACAAGTTCGTGGACAGGATCTTCGGGTGCAAGATAGCAGTCATCCTCACTCTTTTGCGGAATATTATCGCTTGTAATTTTGTATTGCTTCATTGACTATGATCTTATTGATAAGAGCATCCATAATGTTCTGCACGTCCTCGCTTACTGGAACAGTTTTGTCTGCTTTCTTTGGCTCTTCTTTTTTGGGAATACTACTCGGAGTGCGGCGCAAACTGGCATCGCTCTTGGCACGTTGTCTGTCAGCAGCACGTTGCATTCTAACGGCAGCACTTGTTCTTTCTTCCGCCACACCTTGCTGTAATTCTTCTGGCACATTAAATAACCAAACTTTAGCTTGTCCGTCTTTTGCCATTTG
>Ga0209499_1001733_pt1 | contig 14698 bp, 27 predicted proteins | sample C_130208_EF_Meta_FD_187306 | JGI IMG/M metagenome (GOLD analysis project Ga0209499, IMG submission 187306) | Freshwater microbial communities from Lake Croche, Canada to study carbon cycling - C_130208_EF_MetaG (SPAdes) (version 2) | ecosystem: Environmental > Aquatic > Freshwater > Lake...
TCTGGATGTTTTGGGTCAGATACGATGTATACGTTTGCAATGTAATTTAACTTACGCTTTTGCTTACGAACAACATCTTTGTTGGCTTCAATGCCAGAATTCCATAATGTAGAGTTATGCTCACATACTGGACATTGTTGATTCTTTGTGGTTAAACAGTTATCGATTAACCAACCGCCAGGTCCTTGGAATCCATGTGAATGAATTTTAACCCATGGTAAAGAATCGTCACCATCTTTTTCGGATGCTGGCAAGAAACGAATAACGGCCATGCCATTACCTGCTTTGTCCACTTCTGGACGCCAGAAATTATCTGACTTACCTGAATCATCTGATGGGGAACTTAATGCCTCGATTGCTTTGGATAATTTATCGAGATTGCCTGATTGGCGTTTGAGATTTGCGAAACTCATATTGTGCTACCTTTCTATCGTATAAACGGAATATAAACGGAGTATAAACTACTTTCAAATTACTACTCATAATCAACTTCTAGTATAACATAGGATGTTCTCTATGTCAATATATTTAGGCATATTCTTTAATCTTTTCCTTCAAAAATATGGTAAACTTTGCCTTATCATATTCAATAAATGGTGTGTATTTTTTAATTATTCGTTGATTGGATGGCCAGATAATATCCTCTGTAATTTCCTTTTCCCAACGTGGCATACAACCAATAATATCAACCAGAATACAAACAGTTTCCAATGATATCTTACCTTGCATCATTCTGGTAATTAGATTTGGCCATCCGCCATCGATAGGTTTAAAGTAATCTTCCATCGACCAAAACTCTGCACCATCAACTTTATCGAATAGGTCTATTATCTCATTCTCTACTGTATAGGTCAAGCTCTGTTGCGTTTTGGACCATTTGGTGTAGTTCTCCTCACCATCTTGCAACATACTACCCACCCACTTATCATTACCACTTACAAAATTGGCAATATAAAAGTTCTTTAATTCTTCTGTGCCATATTTACGAGAAAGTTTGTAGAAATGGTACTTATCTTTTCTTGTCGAAAAGGTTTGTTTGGATACATTGGTCTTGCCATGATACTTGAAGTAATCGTAAGAATCGGATGTAAAATGTAGCTTAAGTGAATTGTATAACGCAAAAGCAGCGAAGCCTGTATTGTCATTCATAATCAAATGGGTAGTTTAGAACTTTTCTTAATCAAATTTAATTCTTGTGCTTCTTCTTTAATTCTGGCTTTAAGTGCAGAAGAAATCAAGGTGGCTGCCACCTCGACTTCTAGTCCAGTTTCTTTACAATGATGGCAGATAGCATCCATTAAACCTAATTTCTCATCTACTGCCATCTTTTCAATCAGCATACTAAATTCTTTTATTTCATCACGGGTTGGCATATTATATTTTTGTATAGAAAATGTGGTTACCTATTTGTTTAACAACCTTGGTTTTATTCCAACCAGGATTTACATAAACTGCATGGTAATACAATGCATTTGATTCTGCTATTGTATCATGTAAGAATGGTTCTGTCAAGGCACGTTTAGCAATCATTACCGATTCTTCCCATTTGTATTTGTCCCTTGTCATCGATACAACCATACAAGTCCATGAGAATTGGCAAGTAACTGAATTGGATGATGTGGTTGTTTTTTGATATACAACAGCACATATGTCCGATGGAAATTTTCCACTAGCGGCACGATTCATTGTTACTTGTGCTACTGCCAATTTACCTTCATAAGATTCATTGGCTGATTCATAGTAAATATTTTTGGCAAGGCAATCTACCTGCTTATTGTAGTTGGCAGCTACTTCTTGTTTAGTTACATAAACATAAACATCCTTTGAAATGGATGGCGCAGAAAATACCAATGCTGTGCAAATTGTGGCAACGATTATTGTTGCAATTTTGTTACTGAGTAATTTGATGTTTAACATCATTTCTCCTTTTTGATTACGACCGATATTCTGGTCTTGGTCTCCAATTACGAATGTGATTTAAATTTGTGGAGTATTAAAAATTCGGTGAGCGTCACCGGCGAATTGTGAAAGGTTCTTTTCGAACCCATATGGTAGCAATATATTTTGTTCCTTCTATTACAGGTAAACCTGTGTGCATTGTTTTATTATTTGTTTCGTAGGAATATTTATAATCGAAAAATACTAAAGAACCTTTTTCTGGCACAATCTTCAATCCAATGTCAGGAAATAAGGTTTCTCCACCTTTAAATCTTTCATTCAAATATAAAATTGCCGTAGCAATCCTATCATTATCGGTTACTTTTGTAGTAGGATTATTAAAGAAATCGGTATGTTTCTTATATTCTTCTCCCTCATTATATCTCAATATATGTAAACATTCAAGCTGTTCAATGGTAATATTATCAAATTGGTCCTTAATACTATCAAATATCTTTTGCCTAATCTTATCAAAGATACCACTAGCATCCGAATATGAACTACTGGTACGATAGTCGGTGTTCTCTGATTTTCTTTCCTTCATATTAAAATTTAAAGAAGGAAAGAAACTTGGTATATTATTAACAACCCAATCACATTCTTCATTTGTGAATAATTGGTAATAATAAGTGATATTTGGTTCTGGTACTAAATTTGTTTTTTTCATAATGTGATGCAAATGTGTCCGACCCACCACCTATTTTGTAATGTGAAATAGGAAACTATTATACTACAAAATACATAAAAAGGCAAGAGTATACTTTAATTACACCAACTTGTTTTTGCATCGCCATAATACTCTCGAGCATAACCTTGTGAAATTAACATGGTTCGTAGAGATTTACCATCCAATAATATATCAGCAAGAATTCTGCCACCATATTTGTCCCAATCCATTAATACCATTTGCCTTTTGGTTGAACCGTTAATAACACTCTTAGTGAATACTGTAGCAGCTTGACCTTTTACATCTTCTGCTGGACATTTAGCACGAAATCCTTTTTCTGGAGTATCTACACCATACACACGGATTGCCAATTCTTTTTTCAAGGGATCCGGCAACCACAAGGCTTGTATATCTACCGTATCACCATCAACAACACGGGTAACTGTAATATCATATACAACACCTTGTTTATTCTGGCCAAATGCTGCACCAGCAACGAATAGTAATGCAATTAAAAGTTTATTTTTCATCTTTTTCTTTATCTACTTGAACGTGCATTTTAAAATCTGTTATAAAAAATACAAATGATAACCTAGAATCATTTGTGTCCTCACCAAATCCACCTTGTGGTGCGTGCCAAAAATCGGTATTATACATTACCAATTTATTGTATTCATTCTTAACTATTCTTTCTTCACCATTTACATTAACTATCGTTCCTGTATTTGGTTTAGGATTAGGATTAAGATAAACAACTCCAGCAAGCAATGCTAAATCATCTTTATGCATCCATTGGTCGTTATATTTATCTTGTTCCCTCATGATATGAAAATAACCAGAAGCTTTCCATCCGTATATGTATTTCACCTTATGTAAATCATTAATAAAACGGTGTTTTATACATTTTGAAAATATCTCATCCATCATTTGTAAGAATTTATCTTTATGGATATCTTCAAGGCCTTTGGACCTTACGCCGCTATAGAATGTATTATTATCTTCATTGTGATAGTGAACTTCTTTGAGGACATATAATTGTTGTTTTGCAAGTGTAACAATTTCATCAACATTGTCAAATACATTAGGTATCTCAATAAAATCAGTTAACATTATTGACCTTTATAAAACTGAATTGCTTTAACTAATCCATGAATATGGTCTGCGGTCTTTTGTTTGAATAATAATGGTTGGTCATCCTCTACCGCCATAATAATAACAATATCATCAATCGGTGTACCAATCATTTCTTCATACATCAAAGCATATGCAGTAGTTTGCCAAAAGTAATCTTCAATGTGAGCTTCTGTTTTAATCTTCTTGGATGTTTTAAAATCAATCACAGATAACTTACCATCGAACTCACCAATACAATCTACACGACCTGCCATCTCTAATTGTTTTGACCACAAAGCACACTCTTGGTAATGAATATTATTAATACGGTTGAGTAAAGGTTTCAATGACATAAACATTTCTTTTGCATCAGGCATGATATCACCTAATAAGTCATTGTTTAGATATCTTTCACATAATGTATGAACATTGGTGCCACGACCTGTTGCTTTGCGTGATACACGATTGGCTTCTTCTTCACCAACTCGCTTGCGCCACTCCATGATGGCCTTTTTCTTTTGGGCGCCAAGCACCGTAGTTACAGAAGGTAACTTTGTACCATCTTCTAGCGTATAGTAACGCTTACCATCAGGAAAGGTTTCGGATTTTAAGTCAGCAAGGACTTTAGGTGGGCAGAAATTAAACATTAGTGATGAACATTGATAACAATGGAGGTCCTGTTTTGGTTGCTTAAATTGGTTTCAACAGAATGAACCAGTGAACCTGGAAATAATAGTAACAGGCCATTGTGTGGCTTTACACGATGGTAACACCTTGCACTCTTGGTGGCAATAGGGTCGTTTGGATTAAATCCAAGATTGTTCCATACCATTGGACCTCTTGGGTCATGTAATAGAATGTCACCAGAATTTATCGGCACATCGGCATAATATACACCAACTAAAGTGGATTTACCAATGTGGTGGTGTGGTGTATCAGATTCAAAAGGCTTAATTATATTTTGCCTGCCAGTAATTTTACTATAAGTAAAATCATATTCTTTGGCCATACCATCAACATGAACTTTAATCCAATTCTTTAATGTATTTACCGATAGAGTATCTAAATCAAATAATTCAAATCCATAATTACCTTCCGCCTCTTGCAGTAAAGCAGAATTTAAAAAATCAGGATTATCATACACCTCAGTTAATACTGGTGTCGCAAATAAATTATGAATCATATTTTCTGAGGTATCTTAGAAATAAAGTCAGCTTTTAATTCATCAAAGAATCTAATATCCTGTTGTGTTAGTATGGCTTCATCAACCATTTTACGATGATGCTTTGCTTGTTTCTCTAATTGGTTTATATCACCTTTGAAACCAAAATTCTTAGTTAGAAATTTTGTATCCCAAGCATCCATAATAATATGATATCTATCTTCTTTAGAATCGTTTCGAATTTGGTGCCAATTGTTTACCCACAACATATACACACCACCATCGGCTGGCATATGCAAGTGTTCACCCTCGGAGATATGAACACAATCTTCATTAGTAATGATTGGAATATGAATTCGTGCCATGTATCTTTCTTCACCGCAATCACGATGAACTAATGATTTGGAACCCGCCTTTAAACAAGTAATGCGGGCTCTACGAGGATAGAATCCCATAAACTTCAATTGGTTCATAACACGTTTGATTTCACCTTTACATACCTGAGTTTCATTCTTGTGTTCCATGGCATCAGATACACCCAAATACTTCATGGCTTTCCATGTATGTTCACTATTAAATAAGATTTTCTTTAGGTCATCATCATCAGCATGAAATACTTCCCATCCGTCCTGCCACTCACCCGTTCTTGAGAGTATACTCCATCCACCAAATCCATTATAATTTTTACTTTCGTAATCTTTACCCTGAATGAATTGTTCACCTGCGGTAAAAGCATATTTTTCAACATCTTTTCTTAGTTGTTCGATATTGACATCAAAACCCAATCTTTCGTAAAACATTATAAATTCCCCGTTTCTCGCAACATATTGCATACATCATTAAAATTATATTTCATGGATGATAACGTAATCGCCAACCTTTTGTCAAATTTAGATAAAGGTTTGACGCTATGGGGTTTACTGACATCCAATATCCAAGTTTCACCCGATTGTGCAACAAAACTATCCGTGGGTGTTAAATCTTCTCCACGATAGATTCTACCCGTGGTTTGCATAGTCAACTTAGTGACCATTGGATTGTTACTATTAATATTATAGAATTGTGTCAAACAGTTTTGTGTTTCAATATAATGGTTGATTGTAAATGATATGCCACTATCTGTGTGGGGTGGTATATCTGTGTTGATTTGCATTAACTGAGTGTAAAAGTTCCCATGATATCGTTTTGGTATCAATGAGAACAATTTATCTGCTTGATTTACTTTTACAAAGTGGTAAGATATACCTTTGAAATGGCCGTCAACTTCCTGGCCATATGAGATTGTTTCTTCAAGTGGTTCATAATTATCAATTACAACATTATTTTTCAGTTTGTAAAACATAATTAAGGGTTGGCGTATGCTGCCTTCCATTCTTCATATAACTCAATAATTTTGCATTGATATTCAAAATTTATACCCGGATGTGGATTATTTTCAGCTGCAGCCCAAGGTATTCCTAAAATATGTTCGATGATTGGGAATCCATTGGATGGAAAAACGGAAGATAATATAACAGCATTTTCATGCAACATCTTAAAGAATTTATTTCTTGCTGATAATGGTAAGTTAATAATTCTGCCATTAATATCATTATCAAAGTATTGTTTAACATGAACACGTTTCATGTCAGTTAATACTACTTCAGATACGTTAGCAGTAATAAATCCACCTTCACATTCTGCAACAGTATCTCCTGAATTAATTACAATCTCATTACCTTCAGTTGTTTGAATAGTAATGTAACCATTGACATCATCCCAAAGAATTTTTACATTATCTTGGCTTACCATTTGAATCCCTTAATTTTTAATTTGTTAAATGCAAGTTTAATTTTTTGTTTAGCATCAATTACTTTAGCACCAACATAAGCAGCCACATATACAGAGTAAGAGATTACCCACATACTGTATAGAACCGGTAATGAATGACGATGTGATTTGGATACTCTAGGCATATGGTCAACCCAACGACAAATTGGTTTACCGATATCCATAATCAAACGACCCATCGTGTTATCTTCTTTTTCAGCACCCATTAGGAATGCCATGTGTGCTGCCCAAGGTTGGCCGAGTAGTGTTGCAATTTTAAGTGTTGCAGCAGCTTGTTTTTCTTTACGTTTTTCTTTGTTTGGTTCCCATATCATAAATGTTGGTCCACGACCATCGATCCATGCGGTAACAACACGAGCCCAACGAATATATCCACGATATACTTGCTTATCATTCTTGCGTAGATAACGACCATAGATTTGGTCAGCAGTCCAAATTCTTTCTTCCAACAGACCTTCTTCGTGCAATTTAGCACAAATAATTTTACTACAATTACAATCGCAAGCACACGCACAGTCAGCTGGAGCACAGGCACAGTCACTCGGTGGCGCACAGTCAGTTGGTGGACAGTTACAATCACAAGCACAATCACAAGCACAATCACAAGCGCAGTTGTATAATTGATTTGTAATTACGCTACAATTGAATGTCGGACCTGCACAATTGCACTTTTCTTGTAATAATCTTGTACCAGTAGAGGTACAATTAATTGTATTACAGTTAGAGCAGTTGACACATTGATATTGACAGTTGTTTGGAGATGCAGAACAATTACCATTGGCACAGTTGCCTGTAATCAAAGCAAAATATGTTAGACCGTAAAAAGAACCTAAGTTAGGTGCCGCTGATGGTGCGGCCAGAAAGCCATTTAAGAATTGTAATGAGGAAGAATAGGTCGGTGATAGACCTAATTCCACATTAATATCCTTGATTCCGATTGGATTGCTTATTCTTGCTGGTAGTGTCATGTTCTCAACGCCAAATTAATTTGTTAATGAAGTATTTATACTGTATCGGATTGTTCAACGACCGATTTTCCATACACAGCCACACCATCAACTTCCTTGGTAATCTCACTAACCACCTTGATTGGTATAATCTTTTTGATTGGTGTTTCCTTGTGTTCAAACACGGTTCCAAAGATATCCTGACGTTCTAGGGGTAGTCCGTCACCCTTAATGAGTGTTGGGATGTAACCACCAGTAATCGCACGGAAGGCGGTTGCAAACAAACCAATATTATCAGAATAAGCATTGGCACAAGAGATATCCCAAAACTTCTTATCTAAAAACATACACGCACCCTTACAGAGGTGTAGGACTGGACAGGTAGAACATTCCTTACGATTGGACCAATGTGTCGAGGTCTTAATGGCAACATTATCAAAATCATCCAATGTACCACCTTTGTGTGATTCTCCGTTTTTAGAGGTTTCTACTGCACTTACGTTTTGGCAAGTCAATACGTTTCCACGCAGGTCAATGGACATAACGTGTTCATCATCCATACCACATTTCTGACCAAGATACTTGGCTTCTTCATGCAACAACACGGAACGAATAAATGAATCTACCTTATTCATAATACCCGAAAATCCAATTTTACCATTGGTTACATAGATATCTTTGAATGATTGTTTACGATAATCGAAATGGTCTTTTTTGGTGAGTAATGAATTAGTAATACCATCTTCATCATAGGCATCCACAATACCACCCTCACCTAAGATAACATTAGGATCACCGGTGAATTTAACGAACCAATCGAATACTTCTTTACGACTTCTATTTTTAGAGTTCATCATCGCATTAAAACTAATACCTTTTTTCAGGCGTTTCATCATACGATAGAAACCTAATACTCTTTCTTTGTGTTCCGGATCTTCAAATGGATCAGGACCACGAACAGATTGTCCAGGTCCATCATGTGAAATGCCAATAGAGAAGTCCAACATCATCAACCAATCAATAATTTCATCAGTTAGAATTGAACCATTGGTGATGACTGAGAAATGTGGTTTAACTTTCCAATGTTTAAATTTTTCTCTGAGAGCCAATGCCAATGGCTTCATGGTCTTCCAATATACAAATGGCTCACCACCCCAAAACTCAATCTTCAAACCTTTTTGTTCATCAAACTCCAATACTTCCAATTTTTTCATGAAAGCATCAATATCTTTTTTGGATGTTTCTGGTGCTCGCTCAACAAACTTCTGTGAACAATAGTCACACGAATAGTTACAACTCAAACCCATTTGGATTTTGAGAAGGGTAATCAGTTTGGATTTTTTGAGTGGATGGTCTTTGTCGAAAGGAACGAATTCTTCTTTCCGTGGATTATACCAATCTGGTTTCTCTGTTTTAAAAACATAACCATCAGCGGTTTTTAATATGTTGGCCTGATTGTCATAATAAAAAACTGCTTTATCGTCAGCACTTCTTTCCGCATGGATCTCAAAAATCATTATAATTCCTAATTATTAATTTGTGTATATCTATATTGTTGTTGGTAATTACTAAATTCTTTTTCTTGCTTAATAAGCTCAATCAGTTCTTGCCTTACTCTGTCCTTGTTTTGATATTCGTAGTATAACCGCTGCTGTTTGGACATTCCTCTTTTTTTGCTCATCAAAACTCCTCTTGTTATTATTATCATCGGATAGTTTTTGAGCTTTTACTACGGGGGCAACTTTGGCATTAATACCTCCTCGGTTTATCAGTAAATCGGGCAGAGAGTGGATTGTTTTTACCATTCTCTTGGTAATTTAGTTTTGTGTCCGGCCATGGTATTACCAGGAATAGTTTCTTTCATCCTTTGAATAACACCTTTTTCGAATGCTGCATGAGGTTGACCAATACCTGGAACTGACATACGAACACCATCACCCATGACAGGTAGATTCTCGGCAAATATGTGCAGTTCTAGGTGTGGATTATCCAGTTTAAACTGGTCTAAAGCTGTATAGGACATCCGGTGTTCTTGACGTTCACCGGTATCTTTGTTTATGAAATCATACGTTGGCATCGATTTGTTCTTGTGTTGGTTTTGGAAACTGTTTCTTAACTTCATCGATTTTGGCCAGATAATCTAACATAGGCTCTGGATCACCTTTTTGTTGCCAATAATATGCATCAGCAAATTCTGCAAGTGGTGGATAGTGTTCAGCACGCATTTCTTTATAGGCTTCAAGCTTTAATCGGTCAGATTCGGCCAAGATTTCTTCCCATTTTGGTGCATCTGCATGATGCCACCACTTTTTAAATGTAGTATTTTCTAATTGATACATTGCACCGGGTCTTAGGCTAGCAATTGCATCATTAACTCCGTAACGACCAGGTGGCATCCAATTTGGATTTGGCATAACTTTCTCCTTTAAATAATATAGTCAGTATTAGTATTTATACGCAACATCTGGTGTAAACCATGATGGTGCGGACCGTGAATTAATCTTGCCTTTCCAGCTGGCAAGGTGCGTTTTATTTAGATTGTAATAATTGCGATACGATGATAATGCATCACTTTCAACCTTGCAATCATCCGGCATGGCAGGTGTTGGACCTGTAAAATTTCTTTGTCGTGGTATATTATTTGGTAATTTTGAAAACAATTCTTGTACCAGTCCAGATTGTTCACATTTGTGGACTTTACCATAACGATAGGTATATTCTTTACAGCAAGCCATCAACAACTTGGTTAACCAAATATAGTTTGAATCACTTTGTCGGCACCATACAGCAGAAGGATGATTAACATGAGTAGCGGAATAAAGCACTTGCTCACGCTCATCATTGAGAATGTAACGCTGTTGTTTGCGACCAAGCTTAGATACACCAATAGTAAGAACACCGTCAAGAATACGGTGTGCGGTAGAAAGTAATTGAGCATATTCAAGGATCATTTTAATAACGTGTTTATCGTTGTGCATTTCTGCACATTTCACAGGATCATTATCTAAGTAAAAAATATTCATATCATTCTAATTAAGCCAACTGTATCAATAGTAGTAAGTAACAAATAGTTTGCGACCATGCCAAAAGATTTGCGAGTATAAGCAGCCCACAAATATAAAGCACAACCAATAATCCAAATTGGATATAAAATTAGAAGAGGTGGATTAGGAACGGTGAGAGCCATTGTGATGGAACAACCAATAGAGATTGCCCACGCCAATAATTCAATAACGAACCTAATCTTGCCTGACTTCCAATCTTCATGAATCCAATCGAATACATTATAAAACAAATCATTCATTACAGTTTAGGAATATCCAAAGTACCTGCAGCACTCTTTAACGATTTAACACGTTTGGCGATATCATCAGAAGATACAGTTTGCATAGCAAATTGTTGAAACAATGGGTAATTGTCCTTCACTTTGTAGATACGACCATCAGTTAGAAAAAGATGACATCCGCCGGTTGCCATTGGAGCAACTTCCATTACCTCATCCATATTTAAAATAACTTTACAGCCTTTATCGACTGAATCCACTTCAACAAATAATGCCATTATGCTTCTCCTTTTTCATTTTTAATACTCAATTTGGCCAACTTAGCCCGTTTCTCTGCACTTTCAGCATCAATCATCATTTTCTTCCAATGACCACGCAAACCATCTGGTAGTGTGGATAAAATTCTTTTTGATGTTTTACTTAATCTAAAATCTTTGTTTGTTTTCATTACTGTCCTCTTTTAAACATAACATTAAATGAAAAACTAATTCTTTCGTTATCAGTTTCATTTTTGTTCACCCTGTGTATTAACCATCCAGGAAATAATATCAATTTACCTTCTTGCGGAACGTAGTGCATTGATTCTTGCCATGTGTTCAGCAAATAAGAAGTCGTAATTAATCTATTGGGATTTTCGAATATCAATTCACCGTCATTTCCATTAGTTTTAACATAATATACACCAGATATATCCGCATCAGCATGGTGATGTAGATGTGAATAGTGTCCTTTTTTATTTAAAGTCAACCAACTAGTTTCAATATCAAAATCATATTTTCTATTGGTTACATATGTAGGCACGACCATTTTAACATATTGTTTGATATGATATTCGAGATACATTTTAAATCTACTCAAATCATATAAATCAAACAAACTTTTTGAGAATGTTGGATCACTAAGATATTGACATTCAGTAGTAAGATTTAATGCAAATTCGTTCTTTGATTTTAAATCATCAACTACCAATTTAAATTGTTGTTCAACAACCTCATCTTGCAACAATGTTTCATAAATTGGTGTGGGAAAAGCTGAATTAAGATGCATTACTTCTTATCACAGTCGTTTACACGAACTAAAATATTATCCGTGGCATTTAAAGGTTTAACAAAATAACATTCACCTTTTACTGACCATACCAAATGATTCTTAATATCACTTTCACTCGATCCAGCTAACATTCTATCCTGCACATGAGGCATTAAGATAATAGTTACCAAAAATACAAAGGTACCAAATACCATCAAAGACTTTTTATTACTAAACCAAACGACTAAAGAATTAAACATGAAATCACTCCATAATGATAATGTAAGATACCAATCGTAACACAAAAGGTAATTAAAGTCAACAGGCCAATGGTAAACTTGGCAGATTGTTCACGGTAATATTCCACTTCTAACTCCAGCATATCTCTTTGACCCAATAACATAGGTTGGCACTCATCTTCACCACCCATCAATACAATGGTTTTCTTGGCACCAGCCAATGATTGCTTGGCGATATAGAGGTAATAGTATGGTATCATTACCAAGCCCATGATACAAAGGTATTTCTGACACCTTTGGTTACCGGATCAACACGATGTGGATATAAAAAGTTTGATGGGAACACCACCAGGTCGCCTTGTTTCAATTCAATGACTTCATCTTCAAACATAACTAGTTCACCACCCTCATAGTCATCATTCAACACTCCGATGATACTCAAAACTGGAATGCCTTTACGCAAACCATCCTCATTGATGGTGATGTGGTCACAATGTTGTGCCATCTGGCGACCTTCGAGATATCGATTAAACTTAATTGCAGAGTAACCACTCCATCCGTTAAACCATTCAAATTTAAAATCATCCACAATATAATTCATTAGGCCACGATGGATGTCCAACATTAATGTACCACGGGTAGAAATATTATCGTAAGAAACATCCAATTCATTTTCATCACTCAAACTTCTTTCATCGTTTTTTTCATAACTAACAAAAGTATTAGGATGCCAAGTTACTGTTTTTAATTCTTCAACAGTTTCTTCACAAATCAATTTGTTAATATGATTGTGGTATATTTTAACATAATCTTTTAAATTTTTATTCACTCTAGGCCTATAATTTTATATTAATGAAACGGGCATTTTCCATTCTTTTCAAACACTCGTTTTATTTGCTCTTTCATTAGTTTGAAATTGGGTAAATGTTTTGATGCTTTTATAGAACAAACTGTAACAATATCTTGTATTTCTTTCTTCGTGGCATATCGAGTTACACTATCTATTTTTTCATCTTTAATTAAAACCAAATGTGCCAAAGGCATACCTGCCTCAATTGTAAATTCATACTTTTCACCTTTACACAACAAAGGCAAATTCAATAAGAAATATCCATAATCTCTTTCGTATATTCCTCTTGCAACGGTAAAGTAATCGTGTTCTTGATACGGCAAAGGCAATAACATCATATTATAACCTTTTGGTATTTTAACAGCCCAAGGTAACTGTAATTTTAAAATTGGTACTTTGTTTTTAAGATATTCTGAATGTTTAAAGCTGTCACTCATGTGATTCGAAATCATATTAGGTTTTTCTGGTACCAATTTGCTTTCATCGATACTACAAGCCCACTCATACGCACCATCTTTATCAACAGATATTTTTATATCTTGCCAAGATTGAACCACCCATCCGGTTTTATATAACTTTGTAATACCTGGACATCTTGCCACACTTTTATCTGCATTACCTTGGTTTTTTAAATTAATAAATTCTACTAGAGAATCATTTAACCATTGCGGCCTTGCTTTGTGTATAGGTACAATAGGATAAGTTTCTAAGGCACCTGGATGTAAACAAAGAAACTCAACTTTTGGTTTTTTAAATATATTCATTAATCCCATAAGTTTTGGTAATACTTTCCAAATAATACAAAACCATTTTGCATACGGTCATGGTGTTTTTTATAACCTTCTTCATCAAATTTTGGACCAACGTAATCCTTATCCCATGGTGCCTTACCATTACACACAGAATGGTCAAAAAATGGTTCATCACTATCATTATCGACCTTTTGTTCAAAGGCCCAAATCATTTCAGCAAGAATCCAATCCCACCGCATGAAATGTAAACTGTCGGTGTCCCATTCATTCTCTTTTGGTTGTGTCATGTGACTACGCAAATACTCTGGCACATCTTCATCATCCGTATGTGGGGCGCCATGTTTAGTGGATTGTAATTGTTTCAATAATGGTAAAATAATATAAGATAAAGTATGGTCCATTGACCATGAATCCCACCTATCAATCTTCACATAAGTAATTTGCGGCCGAATAGTATCTAATATCTTCTGTAAGAGTAAACAGAATGGCGTTAATACCCAATTAAATATCTTGGCCAAATTTGAATCATAATCGACCTTACGCCAATAGATTATTTTGTCCATAATTGTATACGGACTTATCCAATGGTTACGATAATTACTTAAATATATTTTCAATGTAAATTCTCCGGTCGTTCATAATCTTTATTAACAATGCCATCAAATATGGTACTTAATAATTTGGCAAAGTCATCAATATTGCCTGCCTGTTTGTTTAAATGTAGCAGTCGAGCAAGAATGATAGAAGATGCCATCAAGGATGGATACTTATGTTGAATACAAAACTTCAATAGAAATTCATCAACATCATCAACAGATGGTTGTAAATTCAAATCATCAATGTTCATTTTCTACCATTCATAAAATAAGCAATAACCAAAATTGCAAT
>Ga0209499_1001736_pt1 | contig 14688 bp, 15 predicted proteins | sample C_130208_EF_Meta_FD_187306 | JGI IMG/M metagenome (GOLD analysis project Ga0209499, IMG submission 187306) | Freshwater microbial communities from Lake Croche, Canada to study carbon cycling - C_130208_EF_MetaG (SPAdes) (version 2) | ecosystem: Environmental > Aquatic > Freshwater > Lake...
GATTACAAGCATTGGGCGAACGCCGATTGGTTCTCGATGGACGGCGAGCTCACCGCCGTTCGGCGCCGCACCATCCGCAACCGAGCACGCTACGAGCGGCTCAATAACAGCTATCTCGCCGGAATCGCCGACACGCTGGCAAACGATCTTATCGGCACCGGGCCGCGGGTGCAGATCGACACCGGGGACTCCGCCGCCGACAACGCAATCGAAAAGGCTTTCGGCCGATGGTGCAACGCGATCTATCTGCCGTGCAAGCTGCGGACGATGCGACAGTCAAAGCTCATCGACGGTGAGGCCTTCGCTCAATTCGTGACAAATCCGCGGCTCAACGGCGTGCAGCTTGATATCCGCCTGATCGAGGCGGAGATGATCGCCACGCCGGTTGGGTTGTACATCCCAAACACGACGCCGGAAGGCTCGATCGTCGATGGCCTCGAATTCGACGAGTATGGGAATATCATCGCGTACAAGCGGCTGAAGTACCATCCGGGCAGCAACTATCGGATCAGTAACTTCGAATTCGATCGCATCGAATCGAAGTACATCATCCATTGGTTCAAGCAGATCCGGCCTGCGATGCACCGCGGCTTGAGCGAGGTGGCACCGGCTCTCCGCTTGTTTGGAGACATGCGGCGTTACACCTCGGCGGTGGTGGCCGCAGCCGAGACGGCCGCTGACTTCGCGGCCTTCCTCAAGACAAATTCGCCAGCCGCTGAGGTGGACGAGGTCGAGGCCTTTGCTTCGATGGAAATCCAAAAGCGGATGATTACCACCTTGCCGGACGGGTGGAATATCGAGCAGCTCAAGGCCGAGCAGCCGACGAACACCTACGCGATGTTCAAAAAGGAAATGCTGAACGAGCTCGGCCGCTCAATTGGCCTGCCGTACAACATGACGGCTCTCGATTCCTCTGGATACAACTACGCCTCCGGCCGGATGGATCACCAGCTCTATCAGCAGACGATCCGCACCGAGCGTGACGAGCTCCAGCACTGCGCACTCGATCGCATCCTCTGTGCCTGGCTCGATGAGGCGGTGCCTCTCGGGCTTATCCCCCGCGGCCTTCCTCCGATTGCGGAGTGGAATTGGGCGTGGACGTGGGACGGCCGCGAGCACGTGGATCCGGGCAAAGAGGCCAACGCGGCCGAAACGCGTTTGAGAACGCACACCACCACCCTCGCTCACGAATATTCCAAGCAAGGCAAGGATTGGCAGGTAGAGCTCCAGCAGCGGGCCAAAGAGGTAGCACAGATGCGAGCCCTCGGCCTGCTTGTCGATCTTGAGCCATCAACAAACTACACCGGGCCGAGCGCCGGCGAAGAAGAAGGAGGCGAGCAGTGAAAGTATCGACAGCCGAAAACATGGCGATCATCGCCGCCGCGAAGAAGAACCATCTCGCCATCCAGGCGGAGTTCTCTGTGGCGGCTGCGATGGACTCGGCCGGCCAGCCGGTAACGCCGACGTTCACGCTCGTCGGATACACCGGCGCCGCGATCAAGCAATTCTGGAGCAGGAATCCGCTGGTGGTGGATCTCGCGGGAATGGATACCGGCTCGGGCGTGCTTCCGATCCTCTACGGCCACGATGCGAGCCTCGACAGCGTGCTCGGGCAATCGAGCGCCACGATCAACGATGGCAAACAGCTGGTGCTCTCCGGCGATCTGTTCGGTGCGAGCCAGACGAGCGAGCAGGTGCTCAATCTGGCCCGCCGCGGCATGAAGTTCCAGGCCTCCATTGGGGCCGATATCAACCGCATTGAAAACTACTCGGCCGGCGAGAAGGTGAGCGTCAACGGACGCGAATTCTCCGGGCCGATCTCCGTTGTGCGGAGCAGCAAGCTCCGCGAGGTTTCGATCGTTCTGATGGGAGCAGATGCCAACACATCTGCCGCGATCGCTGCGGAAGCGAGTGAGGTTTCCCCTATGGCGGACAACGCCACCCCTCTGCCGGCCGAAAAGGCTGAAGCCGCGGCGAGCGTCGCCACGGAACCCAAGGTCACAGCAGCAGCTGCTCCCGACAACAGCCAGGCGATTCTCGCAGAGCTCAAGGCTCTGAGGGAGGAGCAGGTGGCGCAGCGAGCGGCCATCGAGGCGCAAGCCAAGGTATCCGCCGCACGGAGCGAACGGCCTGCCGGGCCGGCGATCCACGTGGTGGAGGCCTCCGTGGCCTCGCCAAAGGTGCTCGAAGCGGCTCTGTGCATGCAAGCCGGAATGAAGATCGAAAAGGCTTATGACGAGCCGACTCTCGAAGCGGCACACAAGTCGCGTCGAGATATCTCGCTCTCGGGTGTGATCGTGCAGGCCGCTCGGGCCAACGGCTACACCGGAAGCGATCGGCTGAATGATGGCAATATGCGGGCGGTTATCACGGCGGCTTTTGCAAGCCACCAGATTGCCGATCTGCTCTCGGCCGTCGTGAACAAGTTCCTGCTGAATGGTTTCAACTCGGTTGAGTCGGTCTGGCAGCAGATTTCCGCGATCCGCTCCGTGAACGATTTCAAGGCGATCAACCAGTTTCGCTTGAACGGCGATTTCAAGTTTAAGAAGGTTGGCAACGGCGGGGAGCTCAAGACCGCTGTCGCAACCGATTACAAGCGGTCGCTCGCAGCCGACACGTGGGGCATCACCACGCAGATCACCCGGCAGGACATGTACAACGACGATCTGAACGCGTTGAGCATGATACCGCAGCGGATGGGGCGTGGCTCTGCTTTGGCGTTGAATGAGACTATCTGGACGGAGTTCCTTTCCTCCAACGACACCTATTACCAAAAGGTAACGGCTGCCGCAGGAAACGCTCTCTCCCTGGCTGGCCTCAAGACTGCGGCCACCGCGTTCCGCAAGCTCACCGATCCGGACGGCAACCCGCTGGGCATCGCCCCGCGGATTCTGCTCGTGCCGCCGGAGCTCGAGCTGACGGCCGCGGAGCTGATGACTTCGAGCCTTCTGATCAGCGGCAACACCACGGCGGCTCCCAATGCCAACGTTCTGCAAGGCCGCTATCGGGTGGTGGTGAGCAATTACCTCACCTCCGCTACCACGTGGTGGCTCTTGGCTGATGGTGCGGATCTCCCTGCGATGGACGTTGTGTTCCTCAACGGCCAGCAGGCTCCCACCGTGGAGAACGTGATGCCCGATGCCGACAAGCTCGGCGTGACGGTTCGCGGGTACATGGATTTCGGCGTGGCGAAGGCCGAGCCGCTTTCCACGCTCCGGATGGCCACTTCCTGATCTGCTCCGTAATCGCAGCCGGGCGGGTGGCACTGTGATCACCCGCCCGGCATGACGATCCGTTCCAAACCACATTCCTACGAGGTGTTTCGATGGCTTCTACTGGCCCCGGTTATTTTTCGGACGGTGATCTGCTCGACCACACGCCCGCCGCCGACGTTGGCGCCGGGCAGGTGGTGGTGATGGGCGAGCTGGTGAGCGTGGCTCCCCGGCCTATCGCCTCGGGCAAGCTCGGTGCGGTGATTGTGGAGGGCGTGGCCTACCTGCCCTGCGCCACCGGAGCCACGGGTGCCCAGGGCTCCGTGGTGTACTACTCCTCGGCCAGCGGCGTGGCAAACGCCACCACCGGCACCTACGCCGGCAAGCTGGCTGCGGATCGCGTGGTGGGCGATAGCACCGTGAAGGTGCTGCTCAACGTCGGCCGCTGATTCTGGTTCGCATAATCCGCCGGCGGCGTGCATCTGCCGCCGCCGGCGGACTTCTTTTCCGGAGGTGGCCGTGGATCTTCTCCGCAGCGGAACGAGCTGGCTCGCCGACACGCTCAACGCGTCGGCCGGCTACGCCGTCACGTACCGCCGGGGGAACAGTTCCGCAAGCGTGATCGCTACGATCGGCAAGAGCCTGTTTGAGGCCGGCTCGCAGTCAGGCGTGATCGAATCGTTTGAGAGTCGCGATTACCTGCTCAGGACTGAGGATCTGCCGTTTGGCCAGCCGCAACGCGGCGATCTGATCCTTGAATCCACCGGCGGGATCGTCACCACCTACGAGGTTTCCACGCCGCGAGGCGTGCCGCTGTTTCGATACGCAGATGCTTTCCGGGCAATGGTGAGGGTGCATACCACGATGGCGCAGAACTCTGGCACGCTGCTGGCTCGAGCTGTTGGCGCGAGCGCATCGGCCGCGGCCTCCGACGCTCAGATCCTCGCTCTCAGCGTGACTCTTGGCTCCACCTCCACGATCTCGCAATCGGTGGCGGCCAGCTCGGCCTACGTCTATGTGGTTCTGCCGACGGCCTACGGCACGCCGACGATCAAGATCAATGGCATCGTATCCTCCGCCTGGAGCACATCCACGCGAAGCATCACCTTCAGCAATCAATCAGCCAACAGCTACACGATCTACCGCAGCATCTATCAGATCACAGGCACCGCTCTCGTGGAGGTGATCTGATGCCTACAGGGATCGTCGGCCAGAATCTGATCGCTCCGGTGGTGCCGTTTTCAACGGCCGACGTCCATCCCTCGCACCTGGCTCTCTACGGCAAAGGCGGCCTCCGCACCGTGGCCGATACCACGGAGCGTGACGCGATCCCGGCCGCGAGGCGGGAAGCCGGGATGCTTGTGTGGGTGGCCTCGCTGGCGGCCTACCAGCAGCTTGGGAGCGATCTGGCCACGTGGACGGCCTTCAGCTCCGGCGGCGGTGGTGGAGCCACCGGCCCGACGGGATTGGCAGGCGCCGCGGGAGCCGCAAGCACCGTTACCGGCCCCACCGGCAGCGCCGGTGCGGCATCTACCGTCACCGGCCCAACGGGCAACACCGGCCCACAATCCACCGTGACAGGCCCCACTGGAAATACTGGGGCTCAGGGCTCCGCCGGAGCCGCATCCACGGTATCAGGGCCGCCGGGTAGCACCGGGCCAACGGGGAGCACGGGTGCCACGCCGACAAGCCTTCCTTATTCATCGCTCACCGGCACGCCAACGCTTGGCACAGCATCGCCGCTTGATGTGGCCGCCAGCGGCAACGCCAGCAGCACGCAGGTGGTGAAAGGAAATGACACCCGGCTTTCGGACACGCGGACGCCGGCTGACGGCAGCGTGACAGACGCGAAAATCGCGACAGCGGGCCTCTCTCCGGGATCAATCGCATGGGCTGCGATTGCCCCTTGGGCGGCGAGCACGGCCTACGCCAAGGGAGATCTCGTCAGCTACCTTGGGTCGGCCTACCGGCGCACCACGGCGGGCACCAGCGGCGCGACATTCAGTGGCTCAATGTGGACGCAGATTAGCCCGACGCTAGCAGCCGTTGCTGTATCAGGCGCAGCGGCAGATGTGAGCGGGCTGGCGACTGTTGCCACCAGCGGTTTGGCATCTGACCTGACCGGCACTCTCGCGGACGCACGTTTGAGCACTGGGGTGGCGCTGGGGGCAAACGTGCAGGCGATGCTCGGGCAATTCGACAGCAGCTCCTCAACGACATTCGTCGAGACTGCGCCACGCTTTTTTGCTTCCGTTACCAGCACGCAAAGTTCAGGACAAGGCGTCTGGTCTTTTTTTACGCCTTTAAAAACAATCACAATTAACCGTATTGCTTTTATTTCTGGTTCTGCCGCAAGCGGATTGACGTTGGCAAGGTTTGCACTTTTTACTTACGACGAAACAACGGCGACGATGGTGGCTAGGACGGATTCGGACACGACTCTTTTTGCAGCCGCAAACACTTCCTACGCACGCGCGCTATCCACGACCGGCGGCTACCCAGCCAGCTACACGCTAGTCGCCGGGACGCGCTACGGTGTTGCGGTTTTGCAGGTCGGTACAACTATGGCTTCGATTCAATCATGCACACTCGGCGCTATTGTTGTTTCACAAGTTCTGCCAAAGATGCAGCGTTACGCTGGTGCTTTGTCCGATCTTGCGACAATCAATCTTTCAACCAATGGCAGCGGCAATCAGGGATTTCTTTACGCGAGGCTTTACTACGTATGATTACTCGCCACATCGGGATAGTTGATGGTTTGGATACATGGGAAGTTCTCAACGAAGGTGGGGTTGTTGTCGGCATGAATCAATCGATTCCTGCGGCGGTTCCAGATGCGATCACCGCAGTTCAAATCCGCCTGTGGCTTGTCGCTCACGGGATAACACTGGAGCAGGTTGACGCAGCCATAGCAGCACTGCCAGACGAAACACGCGAGGCAACTCGCATCGAGTGGGAATATTCCGCGACTATCCACAGGAATAGCAGCACGCTGGTGGCAATGGCGGCTGCGTTCGGCATGGACGCGGCGGCGATCGACGCGGCCTTCGTGGAGGCCGCTGGGCTGTGACGCTCCTCTCCGACATCGCCGCGCCATCATTTCAGCGGCTCGACATTGAACCGGCCGCCCCCGGCTGGACGTGTTTTAATCCGACGCTGCTCGCCACGCGGGCCGGCCTCATAGGCATCGTCCGCAGCAGCAATTACCGAATAGTAGATGGCCGCTACGTGATTCCTCCGGATGACGGCGAGGATATCCGCACCGCGAATATCCTGATCTTCTTTGACAACGATCTCACCGTGCTGGAGGCCAAGACGCTCTCGGTTGATCCGTATCAGGGCTCTGGCTTCCCCGTCCACGGCCTTGAGGACTGCCGACTACGGTTTACTGCGGACGGCATCGGCGTATCCGCCACCATACGAAACGTCGCCGGATTCGATGGCCGCTGCCGGATCGCGACGGCCGAGCTCGACGTTGACGCCGGCCGGCTGCACTCGCTCCGCGTGATCGAATCCAACAGCAGCCAAGAGCACGAAAAGAATTGGATGCCGCTGGTGGGGAAGGCCGCGTGGCTCTACTGTGCCAACGTCGGCGGCTACACGCTCACGGTTGAGGCCAAGGCCGGCCATCCAGGCGAATACCGGATGCTCCGCCGGGAGCCCTCCCCCGCCCTCGCAGCGGAATTCCGCGGCGGCTCGCAGCTGGTGCCGTTTCGCGGCGGCTGGCTCTGCGTGATCCACGAGGTGCGGGCCGGCGCCACTGGCCAGAGGGTGTACGAGCACCGGCTCTGCTGGTTTACAAACGCTCTGCGGCTGGAGCGAGTCTCGGAGCGGTTCGCGTTCCGCGAACCGGAGGCGATCGAATTTGCGGCCGGGCTGGCAAGGCACGGCGGCAAGGTGGTGATCTCGTTCGGCGTCCGCGACGCGGAGGCCTGGCTCGTTTCTCTCACGGAGGATGACGCGTGGAACATTTTGAAACCTATCCCGCAGCCACATCTGTAATCGAAGCGCCTTCCCCGGCCGCTCCGCCGCCAGTGATCGTCACCGGATTCGTTGACTGCGGCAACGGCCATCGGCCTGTGGCCGATTACGTGGCTCTCGGCGAGCAGCTGCTCGGGCTCGGCCTGCCGACGATCTGCTGGATGGATGAGGCCGTTCACTTGAAGGCTCCGGCCTCCACTACGCTACTTCCCGCCACGTTTGAAGACTGCTGGTTGGCAGGAAAAGTCTCGGAGGATGTGCAGCTCCCGGCGGGAGCGAATCCCGAAAAAGACTCGCTCGCCTATCTCGTGTGCCAGCACGAAAAAAGCCGGTGGATCGCCGACAGCTTCCAGAATACGGAATCCGATCTGGCCTGCTGGATCGACTTCGGCGTGATGCACGTTCGCGGCGTGGGGCCGCGGGAGATCAAGGAGTTCTACGACCGGCTTCCCAACGCTCGCCGCGATGTGATCACGGTGGCCAGCATCTGGGGGCCGCCTGCTCCGGATGTGCCGATCCCCGTAAATCTCCCCGCGTGGCACTGTGCCGGTGGCGTGCTCATCGTGCCGCGGGCTCTGGCCGATCGCTTCGCTCTGCTTGTGGAGCAGGCCGCGGCTCGGCAGATCGAGAACGGCCACCTCGCGTGGGAAGTCAATACCTGGGCGATCGTGTGGCAGCAGAACCCGGAGCTGTTCGCAAGCTATCACTGCGATCATTCCGCCGGGCTATTTGAGGGATTCCAGCCTTGAGAATCGGAATCTACGCTCTCGCGAAAAACGAGGCCAAGCACGCGGCCGCCTGGGCGGCATCGTGTGAGGAAGCAGACGTCCGCGTCGTCACGGATACCGGCTCAGAGGACGGCACGCAGGCGATCCTCGCGGCCGCTGGCGTGACGGTGGCCACCGGCGCCGTCATCCCGTGGCGGTGGGACGATGCCCACAATCTGAGCCTCTCTCACATGCCTGCCGATATCGACGTCGCGATCCGGCTTGATCTCGATGAGCGGCTGCAGCCAGGGTGGCGGCAGGCCGTGGAGGCCGCGTGGGTGGAGGGAATCAACTGCCTGCACTACCGCTACGTGTGGGGCTGGCGGGCCGACGGCACGCCGGGCCAGATTTTCAATGGTGACAGGGTGCATTGCCGGGCCGGATTCCGCTGGGCTCAGGCCACTCACGAGGGCCTGCTCTGCTGGACGGGCGAGAAGATCGCCGCCTTCGCTCCCGGCCTTGAGATCCACCACCACCGCGACGCCGGCAAGCAGCACTCATCCGATCTGCACCTACTCCGCGTGGCGGTGGCGGAGGCGCCGCTGGATGCTCGAGCTCGCTGGTATCTCGCTCGGCAGCTGGACTACGAAGGGAATCCGGAGGCGATCTCCCAATTTACCCGCTACCTCTCGATGCGAGGCGGCTGGTACTCCGAGCGAGCCTACGCTCGCCGGCAGCTCTGGCACCTCACCGGCGATCCCGTCCACCTCGAGGCGATCACCCGCGAGTCTCCAGATGAGCCAGACGGCCACGAGCTGCTCGCTCTGCGGGCCTACCACCTCCAGGCGTGGGAAGAGTGCCTGGAGCACGCCCTCCACGGCATCGAGGCCACCGGCCAGCAGACGCACGCGACGAATCCAGACAGCCTCGCCAAGTGCCATGATCTGGCCAGCGTGGCGCTCTGGAATCTCCAGCGGCAGCCAGAGGCTCTCTCACACGCGAGGGAAGCTATGGCACGATTACCGGAAGACACACGGATCGCGGCCAACGTCGCCGCGATGGAACGTGTGGTGGCCGGGGAGGCGGTGCCGGTATGAGTGCGTTTCTCCAATCGCTTGCCGATGCGGTGGCCACCGGCCTCGCGGCCAAGAGCTGGGCGATCGCTGGCACCACCGTGGAGCGGGCCAACTGGATCAGCAAAGGCCCGGAACAGCTGGTGGCACCGGCCATCGTCGTGACGGTTGGCAATCGGGAAACGGTGAGGATCGCCCGGCCGAGCCAGCGGCAAAACGATTACACCGTTCAAGTCTACGTGGCGCAGAAAGTCGATACCGATGCCGAAGTCACCGCGATTTCGAATCAGGCGGAGGCCGTGCTCGATGCTCTGATGGATCATTCCTATCCGGGCATCACGTTCCCCGCCGGCACGGTATCGCCGCTCACGGTGACGATCGAGACGAATCCCGATGATGCCTTGAACGAGCGGAACGTGTGGCGGGCCTCGATTGTGGCAACGTATCGCTTCTTCGCGTGAGGTGATCGATGATCTCTTCACTGCCGCTGCCGACGTTCACGGTTCAGGATCCGATGAACGTGTGGCGTCGCATCGCGATGCCGCCGCATGTCGCCCAGGACGTTTTTAACGTCACGGTGAAGACGCGGTTTCAGTGGGATACCACGCGGCTGAAGAAGCAATTTGACGCGGCTACGCGGCGGAGCTTGATGCTCGCCGGGAAGGACGTCCGCGGGTGCATCCAATCAGGCATGAGCCAGCGGCGCCCGCTGACGAATGAGCGGCTCTGGAAACTCGGCAACCACGGCGGCCAAAACCTGATCGCTCTGGTGAGGCGTGAGCCAAAAGCCGACACAATCACCTCGTGGAAAACGAAAAGTTTCGGGAAGGGATTCTTGCGGCAGTCAATCCTGAGCGATTGGGACTTTGCATCGAAAAGCGTTGTTGCTGGGCCATCAAAAGGCCATCGTGTTGCCGAGCTCCAGAACATGGGCGGCACTTCAACATTTTCTTTCGTGCCTGCTGTGAAATCGCAGCAGCGGAAGAGCATCGGCAAGCACAAGACGGTGTATGGCCGGATTGTCACCGCCACGCGAGACACGTCGCTATGGACGTTCCGCCGCCGCCTCAAGCCGCGTGCCTTCATCGAAAAAGGTACGGCAAAGGCTATTGCCACAAAGCGAATGGCCAAGCATTTCGCCGATCAGATGCACGGGCCGTGAGCCACACCCCCTCTCTGATTCTCTGGCCGATCCATACGTTGAAAGCACACCCACACGGAGGCTTTCATGGCCGGCATTAGCCTTGGAAAAGACGTCACAGTTACCGGCATTTCCAATGTCACCGATGTGACGATTGATGAGTCGGCCGCAGAGTACGCCGTCCACAAACGCGGCGACACCTACACAAAGATTGTGAAGGGCTGGATCGATCAGACGGTTGAAGTCACCTGCAATGACGCTCCCGCCACATCGAAGGGGGCCACCGTTACGCTCACCCACCAATCAAACGGCGGGTTTCCGTTGGCGGCCGTGAAGTTCCTTGTCACAAAAGTGGCCAAAACGGAGCCGCTCGACGGCATCATCACCTACAGCGTTTCGCTTACCCGCGCTCCCCAGTAATCCTTTCTCGGAGGCATCATGCCATCTCTTGGTTATCAGGCCGGCACGCCAACGGGAGCCGTGGGCGCAACAGGAATCATCTCCGTCACCTGGACGGAGGAAGTCTCTCCGGTGGACATCACGCACCGCGGGTACGCCACGGGAATCACCGGCGCAGGGTACAAAGTTTCCACTGGCGGCTGGGTGACGAACACGGCGGAGATCGAGTGCTATGACGCCTCGGCCGTGATCTCCGATTTGCGGTCGGCCGGCTCCGGCTTCACCGCCACGAAGGTGAGCGAGAATTCGCCGCTTGATGGTGCCGTGACGTTCACTGTGACCGTAAAGCAGATGTGAGGTTGCCGGATGGCGATCTCACTTGGAAGAAACTGCTCACTCGCGTTCGGCGGCACCGCTGTGCCTGGCGTTCGCGATGTCACGATCGACACGCAGGCCAGCACGATCGAAGTCGATCAATTCGGCAGCCGCGTCAATTACGTGTACCAAACGGGGTACAGCTTCACCATGACGGTGGAGACAATCGATGACACGGTGGCGGACGCGGCGCACACGGCACAGTATTCCGGTGCGATCTCTGCCGTCACCGCTACCGGCCTCCCCGCTGGCCTGTATTTCGTCGTGGCCGGTGTGAGCGACGCGCAGCCGCTGGACGGTGTGCGTGTGTTCTCAATCGAGCTGAAACAAACACTCTACGGATTGCGTCAGGAGACATTTTGAAATCTTTTAAGGACACGCTCGGCCGTGAATGGAATCTTGCTCTCACCACCACCGCGGTGATGAGAATCAGAGATTCCGTCACCTACTCCGAGATCGGCGAGGACGGCAAGGCCACGGAGCGGCCGTTGGATCTCGGCGATGTGCAGACAGCCAATCAGGCGTTGACGCTCTTTCGGAATCACTACACAAAACTTGTGGAGGTGCTCCGCGTCGCTCTGGTGAAGCAGATCGAAGAGCGGCATCTCACCGGCGACGAGTTCGCGGACGGCCTTTCCGGCGATGCGTTTGAATCAGCACGCGAAGCATTTGAAGGGGAACTCATCTCTTTTTTCCCGAAGCGCCGCCGCGAGCTGCTCGAGCTCGTGACGGCGGAGATGGAGAAGGCGGATCGGGCGGCGATGAGCAACGCGATGGAAACGCTCGCGAAAGCATCTGGCCTGCCGTCTGGGAAGCCGCCGGAATCGTCGGCGTCCATCCCGGTGAGTGGACTTTCCGAGAGCTTTTCCTCGCTCGCGACGGACGCACAGACGCCGAGTGGTGGCACACCGCACACCTCATAGCACTGATTGAAAACAAGACGCTGAACAAGGGAGATCGGCCGGTGAAGGTGCATGAGAGGCACCCCAACGGCGCGAAGTATCGTCCGAAGCCACGCAAGGCAACACCCGCTGATCTGGAGAGGCTCTTCGGCCGCAAAGCATGAGCGCATCTGCAATCCGGATGGGGAAGGCCTACGTTGAAATCGGGGCCGACTCACGCAAATTCTTCGGCGCGTTGGGGAAGGTGAACGGCGCCGTAAAGGCGATGGGGGCGAGCATCGCCTCCGCCGGTGCGAAGCTCGGAGCCGCGGGCCTTTCTGCTGCGGCACCGTTTGCCGCCAGCATCCGATCCGGGGCCGCGTATCAGGATCAATTGCTCGGTATCAAGGCCAGCACGGGTGCCACCGCGGAGCAGCTGGACGCCGTCGATAAAACGGCCATGAAGCTCTCGGCCGATATGGGCATCGGGCCGGCGGCGATCGCGGAGGCGTTTCAAGAATTGCTCAAGGCTGGCCTACCGCTGGAGCAGGTGCTCAACGGTGCCGGCCAGGCGGCGATTGAGTTTGCAAAGGTTGGCAAACTCGACATGGCCGAAGCTGCCGTGGTGATGAACGATACCATGAATGTTTTTAAGGTGTCGTCCAAAGACGCCGCCGACACGCTTTCCGCCGCTGCTGATTCTTCGTCGGTGTCGATCGCTCAACTTGTTGAGTCGTTTGCCAACGTCGGTGCGGTGGCCAAATCGTCAAACCAATCGCTCACCACAATGTCGGCTGCGTTGGCGATCTTGGGAAACAACTCAATCAAGGGCGGCGAGGCCGGCACGGCACTCAAGTCGATGATGCTGCCGATTGTGTCGGGTGCAGACGGCGCCGAAAAGGCTCTGGCCAAGGTGGGCCTCAAGCTCTCTGATTTCCGCGATGACGCCCAAAACATGCTGCCGATCGGCCAGGCGATGGATATCGTCAAGCAAGCCATCTCTGGCCTCGGCAAAGAAGCTCAGGATGCCGCTCTGCTCGACATCTTTGGCAGCTACGGCATGAAGGCTGCCATTGTGTTGATGAACGAGGGCGAGGCCGGTTTCAAGAAGATGGAGGCCACGATGGCCGGTGCCTCCTCCGTCGGTGTGAAATTCGGCGACATCATGTCGGGCCTTTCCGGTGCCGGCTCAAAGGTGATGGCCGCAATCGAGCGGCTCGCAATCGCCGTTAGCAACGCTCTCGCACCGTCGCTCACATCTGCCGCCACAAGTATCTCCGATGTGATCAATATCGTGGCCGACTGGGTGAGCGCCAACCAAGAGGCCGTGCTCATGGTTGCGAAGGTGGCTGTGGGCGTGATCGCCGCTGGTGCGGCTCTCACCGTCCTCGGCGTGACGATGGTGGGGATCACCTCCGCAATCAGCACCATCTTTGCCGTGGCCACGGCTTTACTCTCTCCGCTGGGGATGGTGGCTGTTGTCGGCGTGGCCGCATTCGCGGCTCTCGACGTCGCGATGCAAGGGCCGTTTTCAACGTGGATGGCCGGCCAAAAGATGATCGCCGATGCCGTGGAGCCGTGGATCGCGTTCATTCAGAACGTCATCACCGCGGCCGGAACCAATATCGCGATTGGCTGGGAGTATCTTTGGTTCGGAATGTCGCAAACGGTGAAGACGATCGGTGCCGTGATGATGGGCACGATCGACAATTTTGTTACGCCGATTCTCAATCTCTTTGATGAGATCAAGCTGGCCGTTTCCGCGGTGGCCTACGAAATTGATCAGGCAACCACGCTCAGTGAAACGACTCACGCCAAGCAGAAGCAGGAGCGTGAGGCCTACGTTGAAAAGGTGCGCGGAGGGATGGAAGAGAGGACGGCAAAGTCAGGCATCAACGCTCGGCTGGAAGAGGCTGGCAAGCAGAAGGAAATCGCCCGCAAAGAGATGAACGATCGCACCGGCGCGATGCAAGATGCGGCCGACAAGACGATGGGCGATCGGTTGAAAGGCGTGGAGGATCGCCGCAAGGAACGTGAGGCAGCAGCTGCGGAAGCCGCAAAACCAAAAGCGCCACCTACTACTCTTGCCACGCCAATCACGCCGGCACCATCGCTCCCTCCTGCTCTGGCCGCCGCCTCCGGCGGCATCGCCGCCGCGGCCGATCTCAAGAACGAATCAATGGGCTCCTTCTCCGCTTTGAGTGCAGGCGGCCAAGGGATCGGCTCCACCGTCACGATCCAGAAGGATCAGCTTGACATGCTCAAGAAGATCAACTCAACGCTCGAAACGCTGGGGCCATTCGTCGCATGAGCTACACGCCTACCCTCACGTGGATCGAAGACAAGGAGAGCCGCAAGAGCACGATCGTGCGACTTGGCCGCAAGGCTCCATCGAGTTTTCTGTTGAGCTTCAAGGTTTTTGGCACCAGCGACGATCAGGTTCTGCACGCTGATTGCAACCAGAATATCACGACGAATCTTCAGTACTGGTCGTACCCAGTAATCGGAATTGCTCCGGCTTTTAAGCTGCGAGCCGAAAGCTATTCCACCGATTACATCGGCGACAAGTGCTACAAAGTCACGATCCAATACGAAAAGTCTGGAGCGGACGATCTCACCGATGAGAATCCTGCGCCGCTGCGGCGCACGCGGCAATTCGATACCAGCGGCGGAACGGCTCACATCACGCAGGCCAAGAGCGAGACGGCATACGCTCTCGCGGGAGCCACCGCCACGGCTCGGAAGTCGGCTATTAACGTCAACGGCGATCGAGTGGACGGCGTGGATATCGTGGAACCGGCCCTCTCGTGGACGGAAACTTACGATGTGCCTTCGGCCTACGTGACGAGTGCCTATATCAAGACAGCCGCCTCTCTCACAGGCACCGTAAACGATGCCGCCTTCCGCACCTTCGCCGCC
>Ga0209499_1001737_pt1 | contig 14687 bp, 11 predicted proteins | sample C_130208_EF_Meta_FD_187306 | JGI IMG/M metagenome (GOLD analysis project Ga0209499, IMG submission 187306) | Freshwater microbial communities from Lake Croche, Canada to study carbon cycling - C_130208_EF_MetaG (SPAdes) (version 2) | ecosystem: Environmental > Aquatic > Freshwater > Lake...
ACCCTGAAACGGGAAATAAGCCATGTTGACGACCAAGGGCATGCTACAAGCGATCTGGAGCAAGGCTCTGCCTCTTGGATCGGTCTTTTAAAGATGGCGCCGGGCGATTTAGAGCAAACTACTGTGCTGAAGACGGCGCATTATCAGGGCACTGGCTTAAGAACTGCTGAACAGAGACATTGACTCCCGGCAAAGACGACCAACTCGGGAGCCCAGGCTTAGTCAACACCATATAGGCCCAATGCCCCACCTGACTGGCCGTGGGCCCAGAGGACATTTGATTCTCCATCGTCCATGAACCTCCCTTACGCACCATGTCGCCAATTCCAATCGTTGCCGTGTTGGTTGGTGAATATGGAAGGATATTAAAGCTCAGATAAACCTTGCCCTCAGGAGTCACTGAACCCACCAAAGACATACATGCAGGGCCATTGGAACCAATTTGACCCACCACATCGCCTGAAAAGTAGCCGTTTTCGTAATTGGTGATATGGAACATCGTCTGGTCTGAGACAGAAGTTACCGTGTTCGTGATTGGACTATAGCTGTAGGCAGGAAGATTTTTAGTAGGAACGTACCAATAAGTACCCCACAGCCAAGACCATTTGTCTGTCGTGGCTGCTTCGCCTGATTTGAATTGGAGCGAAGCTAAAACTAAAACCAGAAAACTGATGACAAGCAGATAAGTCTTCACTCTACGCCTCCACGTGGCTGTACTGGAAACAAATTTGACTGCATTTGATTGTGGGCTTCACTTTGTTTTTTGACCCACAAGGGCGGTTATTTAGGGGCCTGTTTCCCGACACCATGGCGAATCGTGTACAAAGCATGTCATGTCGGTGCCAGATTCGGGAATTCTAATTGCCAATCAAAACGAAAGAGCGCCATTCTCTTGCAATCTCACAGAATCATGAACACCAGAACTTAAAATCCTAATCGAGATTTTAAGGTCAGATCTCACTCCCAACGGCCAAGTTTTTTAATTACATCATACAGTTATCTGTTTGACGCCTTCCGCCCTATTCAGTAGGATAGCTCGATAGGGTAACTCAAGAATAGATGGCTTGCTGGGGATGTCAATCAAACTGAAGGGGCTTAGCGCATTTCTCACTCTCAGGAAGACAGGCAGATCAATCCGGAGCGGTCGATAACGATGAAATCCGGCAAGGAGGCCGTCTCTGCGATACAGACCGGGCTTCGGTCTGAATGCCTGTCTTATACTGAAGTGCTTGCGCAGTCTATATCTGTTATTGCTCCTTCAACTGTGCCAGCCGCGATAGTTGGCCTGATTTATGTCACTGCGGGTAACGGCACATGGCTTAGTTTTCTGATTGGTATGCTCGGGCTCATGCTCGTCAGCTATAATATCAATCAATTCTCTCGTCGCTCAGCCTCCGCTGGTTCTCTATATTTTTTCATTGCTCAGGGATTGGGGCCTGTTACCGGCGTGATTGGCGGATGGGCGTTATTATTTGGGTACATGATAACGGGGATGTCTACGCTTTGTGGTTTCAGTGTGGCTTCTAGCGAATTTCTTGCTCAGTTTGGCTTACAACCTCCCACCATTCTCTTATATGCGATCGGGGCTGGCTCAGCATTCATCCTTGCCTATAAAGAAGCGCAGATCTCATCTCGCGCCATGCTCATTTTTGAATGTGCCGCGGTTGTTTTTGTTCTTGCGTTAGGTCTCGTGATTTGGGGTCATAGTGGATTTTATCTGGACCCAGAGCAACTTTATTTGACTGAAACAACTCCTGGCGGGGTATTGATGGGAGTTGTGCTTGTTGTCTTCGGTTTCTCAGGATTTGAGAGCTCAACCTCGCTTGGTGAAGAAGCAAAAGATCCGTTGCGCTCTATTCCTAAATCCGTGATTCAAAGCGTTGTTCTTTCGGGCTTTGTCTTCATTTTCATGGCCTATGTTGTGGTTTTGGGTTTCAAGGGATTGCCGGATGATTTAGGAAAAACCGAATCTCCTTTGCTCTATCTTTCAACAAAACTCGGCTGGCCACTGCTGGGAAATTTTATTAATCTAGGCGTCTTGCTTAGTTTTTTTTCATGCACGCTCGCATCAGTCAATTCTACGGCGCGTATCGTTTACTCAATGGCGCGTCACGGGCTAGTTTATCAGGCCTTGGGTGAGTCTCACAAAAAAAACAATACCCCTCACATTGCTGCTGCTTTTGCCTCTGGTTTCACGTTTTTGATGGCGGCACTGGTTAATTTTTTTGGGTCTACGCCATTTCAAAGCCAGGGTTATTTTGGGGCATTGTGCAGTTTTGGCTTTCTTTCAGCCTATTTTCTGGTCTCTTTGGCGGCGCCCATTTATCTACTCCGCGTTAATCAGTTGAGCGTAAAAGCTTTGCTTCTCTCTGCCTTGGCCGTTGGCTTTATGGCCATACCCTTTCTAGGGGTTATCGGCATTCAGGGCAGCGATATTTTCCCTCCTCCAAAATTTCCAAACAATCTTCTCATATGGATTTTTATAGCTTACATGACGACTGGAGCTCTCTGGCTTCTGGCGGTTAAGATCGTCAATCCTAGTAAATTACAGGCGCTCTCGGGCAATCCCCCTGAAATTAGTGGCGATCAAAAGTAGAATTTCTCACTTTTGGGGGAGACCCCCAGGTTCAGCAGTTCGTGACGCAAGCCTATGATTTGACAGGGATGGCCTATCGAAAAATGTGACTACAGCGGTTATTTCGGGGTTCTGATTTCGAGTGCGGTGAATAAATCGAGCTGTTCTGGGGTGGTTTTGCTGACACCCTTGAAGTCCTTGCTGCCCACCTTTGCATGATGCTGCTGAATCCTCCTCAGGATCTCCAGCGCCTTGCTCGGGCTCGCATTGCTTCCGTTGGCCTTGAGTCGCATCCTCATGATGCGGTAGAGCACCAGTGCCATAAAGCAGATCAGTGCATGAGCGCGGATACGATCGGGTAATCGATGGTAGACCGGGGCGATCTCAAGATCTGATTTCAGGACTCTAAACCCCCGCTCAATGTCGGCGAGACTCTTGTATCGGTAGACGATCTCCTCCGCCTTGAAATCCCTGACATTGGTCAGAAGAGCCAGCTTGCCATCAAATCGTTCAGCCTTGGTGATGGCTGCTTCATCGACCTCATAGCTGAACAGATCGGCCTGAAAATCAGCCTTGATGAAACGAGTGAGCTCGGCTTCGGCGACAGAGCGCTGGAAGCGGCTGTAGGCGCCACGATCAGAGGCTCTGCGCCCCTTTTCGGTGAGGCCTTCATCCTGAGCATTGAGCTTGCTGACCAGCTTCTCTGCAAAGTCCACTTGCTCCTGTATCCGTTTTCTCCGGCGAGCCGATTGCTCTTTGGCTCGCTCAGGATCATGAGCGACCACCAGGCGGTGGCCTACGAAAGTGGCTTCGGCAAGACCCTCTTCAAATGTCAGCGTCTCAAAGATATCATTCAGATTCTGGTAGCGCCTGGCGGGAACCGCCAGGATGAACTGAAGCTTTCGCGTTTTATCCTCAGCCAGCTTGGTGATTTCTGCCACGTTCTCAAGGCTCAGAAGGCCTCTGTCAGCGACCAAGATGACGCGCTCAACAGGGAAACGGGCCAGCACCTGGGTGACCATGGACTGCAGGGTTTTGGTCTCGGCCATGTTGCCGGGGTGAACGGTGTGCATCAGTGGAAGCCCATCGGCACTCTGGACGACGCCAAGAACAAACTGGCGAGCGATGCCTCCGGTCTCTTTGTTCATTCCATGGGCACGGAGGTCATCTTCGACTTTCCCCTCACCGTGAATCCGTACGGTGGTCAGATCATAGAAAACGGCAGAGAGCTGCTGATCCAACAGGGGCCGCATCTGTTCAGCCATGAGGCTCTCGACCACTTCGGCGTTATCCATAAGGGCATCCATGGCCCGAAGAAGGTGATCATGAGAGACCACCTCGGGCATGTGGGGTATGGAAACCGTTTCCAGCCATTCAAGGCAACCGAGTTTTGAGTCTGGCGCGCAGAGACGGTTGAACACCATGGCGCGAACCATGGCTTCCGCGTCGAAGGAGCGACGGGAGGATCTGAGTGCCTTCCGGATGACTTTGGAGAAACCGAGCTGATGCCACAATTCGTGCAGCATGAAGACATCACCAAATGCCTTGGCGCTCTCGTATTCGGGCGTGAATGCATCGCTCGTGGTTTTGCCTATGGCCCGATTAAGGCCATTGATCAGGGGTTCGAGGTCTTTGGGTTCGAGTTGATCGAGGCGACCCAGGTTGGCGATGACCTTTTGACGCACAGAGCCTGTATCGGTCCGAAAGGACTCGACGAGCTGGAGATAACTTCTTCCGCCTGAACGGGTGATGCGTGTATACATGTGCCCACGATATCACGCCTATCACCAGCCTATCAAGGTCCTGAATCTAGCTGCGTGACACTACAAGAAAGCCCGAAATCCACACCGAATCGGACTCTAACCCATTGATTTGTTTAGGGCGTCAACCACTGAAACCCGACAAAACGGTTGGGGAAGTGCGGAACTTGGGTTTATCCCACCCTCTGGCTTGAGGGTGGTACCGACCCGGCCCTTCTGGCCCTAGCCCTCCTTAGGCTTCTTTGGGGTGGGGAAGCGATCGGTCGATGGAGGCTTGCTGCTATTGCGGCTTGAAAGGCTGAGGCGGCCGACCATGAGCTGAACAACGAGGATCAGGACTTCGAGGGTCGATCGGAGTGCTGGCGAGAGATTAGGCTCTTCATCGAGCAGCACCTGGAAGCGCTTGAGTGTTGCCTTGACGTCAATGTTGTCGATGGTCAAACCCGTAACCTTCTGAAAATGAAAATTAGGAGGGTACGCCTGGGACTTGTGCATTCCTGACTACAAAAAGGGAGTTGAGCCCCAGACACCGCAATTGAGGAACGTTCAAACGTATTGCTGAGGACTCTGCAGGCTCTTGCAAGCCAAGACCGAAGAGTACGTGTGGTGAGATCACGCGTCGTTTATTCAGCGTTTGAATCTTTGCTAGTGACTTGTTTTGTAATGGAGGCGCGTGGCGGAGTCGAACCGCCCTAGATGGATTTGCAATCCACTGCATAACCGCTTTGCTAACGCGCCGAGAAGGGTAATTATAGGGTTTACCAGACCTTGAATGGCCCAGTTCTCTCTTGAGATCGGTCGTTACCGATACCGCTGATCAGCGGTTGAAGAATTTGGAGCGGGAAACGAGACTCGAACTCGCGACCCCAACCTTGGCAAGGTTGTGCTCTACCAACTGAGCTATTCCCGCGTCTTTATTAACCAATAATTCTAGATATAAGACTTGAAATTGTCAACACTGTGACAGCCTTAAGTGGCATCTTTCTTACTTGAAAAGGCTGGCATCGCGGCTTGAAGATAGAGGATCATAGACCATAGCGTTAATGCGGCAGCCAGCACCAATAACAGTTGACCGATTCTCTGAAGATCATCTTTCAGGATATCCATCCCCAACAACAACAATGTGATAGAGACCATCTGGGCTGCCGTTTTCCACTTTCCAAGGGCAGACACAGCGACCTTGCGGCGCTCGCCCACTTCGGCCATCCACTCACGAAGGGATGCAATAGTAATTTCGCGGCCGACAATCACGGCCGCCGCGATAGCCACCATGGGGCTTGGATCAGCCTGAACAATCAACACCAAGGTCACGGCGACCATCAGCTTATCGGCTACGGGATCTAAAAAAGCCCCAAACCTTGTCGTGAGAGCCATTTTACGAGCGAGGTAACCGTCTAGCCAGTCGGTGAGGCCAGCAAATGCAAAGACGATACCGCAGGCCGCATGTGACCATGGCCAAGGCCAGTAAAAAAGGCCTACCAACACAGGGATTAGTGCGATTCTTAAGAGTGTCAGATAGGTGGGGAGGTTTAACTCCATGACTCAAGTTTCGTGTTCGTGAAATAGATCGTATATACGTTGTGCCAGCTGGGGGCTTATACCATCGACCTTGCTGAGAGAGTCTACACCGGCACGACTGATTTCTCGTATTCCGCCAAATTGGCGCAATAGCTGTTGTCGTCTCTTAGGCCCAAGCCCTTGGATCCCTTCGAGACTATTCGGTTTTCTGGCCTTTGCACGTCGCGCCCGGTGACCGGTGATGGCAAATCGGTGAGCTTCATCCCTGAGCTGCTGGATCAGGAGCAGGGCAGGGGAGTGAGAGGGTAGCATGAATGCCCTCATGGAATCGTGATCAATCATCATTTCGAGGCCGGGTTTACGTTCGCGGCCTTTAGCAATCCCAAAGATGACGATATCGTCCATTCCGAGTTCGTTAAGGGTCAATTTAACCGCATTTATTTGCCCTTTTCCGCCGTCAATAAAGAGGATATCGGGGCGATCAATCTCGCCGCTTTTGATTCTACGGTACCGCCGTTGAACCGCTTGTTGAAGGGCTGCATAGTCATCGCCCGGGGTAATCCCCTCGATGTTAAAGCGTCGATAGGCTGATTTAATAGGACCGTGGTGATCAAACACAACGCATGAAGCGACGGTCAGTTCCCCTTGGGTGTGACTGATGTCAAAGCATTCGATGCGTCGGGGCAGCTCTTTCTGTTGAAGGGCTTCTTTAAGCGCGATAAAACGCGCCTGAAGACTTTGTCGGTGTGCCAGTTTCGTGGCGAGCGCCGTTTGGGCATTTGTTCGTGCCAATTGGACCCGCCTCGCGCGTTCAGAGCGGACATTGCTCGTCAGGCGGATCGGGTGCCCTGCCAGTTGACTTAGTACTTCTTCGACGAGCGCCGGTTGATCGATGGCGCTACCGAGCAGGATTTCTCGAGGAATCGACTTCCCCGGGTAATACTGGGTCAGGAAAGCTTCAAGAACCTGACTCTCACTATGATCATAGGGCATGATAGGAAAATAACTTCGGTCACCGATCTGTTGGCCGCCTCGGATAAAGACAACTTGGATACAGGCCGTCTGACCTTCAATCGCTGATGCGATAATGTCAAGGTCACCTTGCTCGCCGTGGACGGCCTGTTTCTCAAGGACGGTTCTAAGCGTTGATATCTGATCTCGGTATCGCGCCGCCTTTTCGAAGGCGAGAGACACGGCGGCCTTTTCCATTCGATCAGCGAGCACGTCAATCAGTTGTCGACCATCGCCGTTGAGAAACATGAGGGTGTCATGGACATCTCTGGCATAGTCCTCTTTAGAAATAAATCCCACGCAGGGTGCCGTGCACCGTTCAATCTGGTATTCAAGACAGGGTCTTGAACGGTTGTCGAAAAAAGAGTCCCGGCATTGTCTTACAGGAAACACCTTCTGAAGAAGCTTCAGGCTTTCCCTGACAGCACTGGCGCTGGGATAAGGTCCAAAGTAGCGGCCAACCGGCTGCTTTGATCCCCGATGAAAGGTGACCCGCGGAAATTCTTGTTGGGTCGAGACATGAATCGCAGGATAACTTTTGTCATCCCTTAAAATAATGTTGTATCGAGGGCGATGACGTTTAATCAACTGACTTTCAAGCAGCAGTGCCTCGCCTTCGGTATGGGTCACCCGAACATCGATACTTCGGATTCTTAGGACCATGGCCTGTTGCTTCGGTGAGGCCTCTTTCCCTGAAAAATAACTTTGTACTCTTTTTTTAAGATTTTTAGCCTTACCGACATAGATGACTTCTCCTGTCTCATCGAGCATTCGGTAAACCCCCGGCCGCTGAGTGAGTGTCTTCAGGAATGATTCCAGGTGAAAAGTCTTCTCGTGCGTGGGATCAGTCATTTGGAATCCGCGCCTGTCATGCTGCCGATCGACATCGTGTCTCACTCGGCATGACCTCCTGACCGTTCAGAAGCTGGCTTTCGGTTTGCGGTTCATCGAGGTCCCAGCGTGTCGGCTGAATCGCTTCATACGGGCCGGGTGGGTATACCTCTCCTCGCGCTTTACTTCGGACGTTCCCCGCCCTAGCTTCCGGGGTTCCCCCCGGAGCGAACGTGACGATATTGATCGCCGCATTCCTATCTCTGTCATGAACCGCGCCACAGTTAGAGCAGGTCCACGCTCTGATCTTCAGACTGAAGGTTGCCTGATACGTACCACAGCAGGAGCCGGTGCGAGAGGTGGGTGCCCATCGGTCACAGAAGAGGACTCTGCACCCTCTCCAATGGGCTTTGTACTCGATCTGACGGCGAATCTCACCGAATCCTGCATGGGCAATGCCCCGGTTGAGCCCCGCTTTCTGGGCCACGTGCTTGCCGGGGGCTTCCTCCGTTCCCTTGGCGCTGGCCATCATGCCCTTGACGTTCAGGTCCTCAAGACAGATCACCCCAAAGCGTTGGGTCAGATCATCCGTCAGCTTGTGTTGGGTGTCCTTCATCGCACCCTGCTTGGGGCTCAGTGTTTTCTGGGCGTGCTTTAGCTTTCTTCGCAGTTTGATTGCCGCTTTGTGGGCCTTGATCTTTTCACCCGTTGAGTACACCACCAGGATTTTGACTCCAAGGTCTACGCCAACCGTCTGGTCATTCGCCGGGTGCAGCGCCTGCTCCACCTCCACCATGAAGGCCATGAAGTAACGGCCACAGGCGTCACGGGACAGGGTCAGCATCTTGGGCTGGGCCACCCTCAGCCTTTTAGGCTGTGACGTCTTGAGGATTCCGAACCCGGGAAAGAAGATCTTCTGATTGGCCCAGGCGTCGGCAGCAGTCTTCTGTCTTAGGTCAAGCTGTGACCGAATCGAACACGCCATCTGGCGGCGGTGCTTTTTGGGGGAGCGGTTCTGGCCCTTGAAGAATCTTTTGAAGGCATCATCTAGTGCGCGGAGGGCTTGTGTCAGAGGGCTCGATGGCAGCTCTAAAAGCCATGCCGTGTCCTCCTGCTTTTTCCATTGGGTCACATCCTGGCTGATATCGATGACCGACTTGGCCTTTTCAATCTCCCCAGCTTTCTTCTGCTGGTAGGATGTACCCAACTCAGCCAAGGCCCGGTTATACACGTAACGACAAGCGCCCTCAGTCCAAGCAAACAGGCGGCGTTGCTCCTGATTCGGGTAAACCCTTAATGTGTGAGACTTGTTGATGTGCATCACCATTCGACGCATCCTAAATGGCTTATGAAAAGCGTACAAGTCATTTCATGTAAGGAAATAGCCATTTTTCTGACCGAACCCAGATTAAGCACTTGAGGGTGATTGTCGGATGGCAGGGATGTGGTGGAACCCGTCAGGGGATCAAGGAATTCTTGGAAAGGCCAGCGGAGATAAGGCGCTGATGACACCGAAGAAGCCCTTGAACGTCCTGCTGCGCAATGACCCTTCGCCTCGGGGGTCGTCGGCATCCATGCCTCCGTCAATGATCATGTCTTCACTGTAGTGATCACGTCAATGACCATATAATGCAAATAGAGATTTCAATGCAATCATCCTGATGGAACAACCGCCACATGACTGATCTTAGCGACCCCCGGCTGCAAAAGGGGCTCAACAATCATTACCCCTTAACCTACGTCAAAACTCGAGAAGAAGGACGTCTTCTTGGGATGCTGAAGACGCTCTCCCTCCATCATTACGGTGATCATCGAGCGCTTAAGATATGGAGTGCGGCCAGTGGCCTTGATGGTGATCGCGCTGTTCAAGATCCCCTGGCGGTCCTTGATGCTATTCGTCACACCAAGGACGACGTATTTTATGTCCTCCACGATCTTCCTTCACTGTTCGAAGGCCATCCGGTTTTGGTGAGGGCCCTCCGGGATCTCTATCGGGATCTTGAAGGACGCCAAGTGTTCGTCTTCCTCTCTCATCCTAAGCTCTTGTTACCGGATGAGCTTAAGGGACAGATGTGGTTGGTTGATCTTGGAATGCCGACTGGGAATGAGATTCTTGCATATCTCCATTCTTCATTGTCGGGGGCTGGCTGCGGCGGCCGCGTTGATCAGGAATGGGAGTTGCAAGCGGCCACTGCGATGAAGGGGTTGAGTCTTGATGAGATTAACCATCTCGTGATGGGTTGGGCCAAATCTGATCAGTTTGAACTTCCAGCGGTCCTTGAAGATATCTACGCGGACAAGACCGCGGCCCTCCAAAAGGAAGGCTGCCTCCAGTTCATCTCGAAAAGTCTCGAACTCCACCAGGTCGGTGGTCTTGAGAATCTTAAGGAATGGCTCTTAAGCCGCAAATCGTTGTTCAGCCGGCAATCCTTTCAGACTAATATTCCGATGCCCACCGGGATTCTTTTTATGGGGATCAGTGGTTGTGGTAAGAGTATGGCGGCTAAAGTCATTTCGAGCGCCTGGAATTTGCCTCTGGTGCGTCTTGATATGAATTTGGTCATGTCTGGGGCCTATGGGACGCCAGAGTATGCCTTTGATCATGCCCTTAGAACGGCTGAAAACATTTCTCCCCTGGTGCTGTGGGTCGATGAAATGGAAAACAGCTTCGGATACGACAGTATGTCGGGAAGCTCTGGGAGTAGCAGCATTTTCTCAAGCTTTCTGACCTGGATGCAGGAGAAGCCGCCTCAGGTCTTCGTCGTGGCGACGGCAAACCGAATTGAGAAACTTCCCGCGGAGGTGCTGCGTAAAGGTCGATTTGACCAGTTGTTTTTCCTCGACCTTCCTTCGGATGAAGAGCGCCGTGCCATTTTCAAGATTCATATCACGGCTTATGGTGGAGACCCTGACACCTTCAATATGAATCTTCTATCCATTATTACCAAAGAATGGAGTGGTGCCGAGATTGAACAGGCCGTTAAGGCGGCAAGAATTCACGCCTTTCAAGAAGATAGGGTCTTCGATGAAAAGGACATTACCTACACCTCAGCAAGAATGGTTCCCCTCTCAAAAACGATGGAGGAGCAGATCAAGCATCTCCGTCAATGGTCGCAGACGCGAGCAACGCCTGCATCAAAGAAGGCAGCATGAGGCGAGTTAACAGATCATTTAAGGTTTAGAAGCATGCCGGCCATCGACACTGCCACCTCGACATTTAGGGATCCATCATGACCATTCGTTCTCGGTTTGCACCCAGCCCAACAGGTTATCTCCACGTGGGTGGTGCGCGTACGGCGCTGTTTTCGTGGCTCTATGCGCGAAAACATGGCGGCACCTTTGTTCTTCGTATTGAGGATACGGACCTTGAGCGTTCAACACCCGAATCAGTGAATGCGATTCTTGAAGGGATGGCTTGGCTGGGTCTTGACTATGATGAAGGCCCTTTCTTTCAGACTCAGAGATTTGATCGATATAAGGCTTTGATGGCCCGGCTTCTCGAGGAAGGCAAAGCCTACCCTTGTTATTGTAGCCGAGAGACCTTGGATCAGATGCGTGAAGAGCAGTTGGCCAATAAGGAAAAGCCTCGGTATGACGGACGATGCCGCCACCTCAGAGTCCCACCCCATGGCATCACGCCTGTGGTCCGATTCAAGAACCCAGATGAGGGCGAGGTCGTCATTGAAGATCTGGTTAAAGGGAATATCGTTGTTCGCAATGCAGAATTAGACGATCTTATTATCGCTCGCTCCGATGGGTCTCCCACGTATAACTTCACGGTGGTCGTAGATGATCTTGAGATGGAGATTTCACATGTCATCCGCGGCGATGATCACGTCAACAATACCCCAAGGCAGATCAATATTCTAAAGGCGCTAGGCGCCGAACTGCCTCTTTATGCCCACGTACCGATGATCTTGGGGTCAGATGGGGCGCGACTCTCCAAACGGCATGGCGCAGTGAGTGTGCTTCAGTATCGTGACGAAGGTTATCTTCCAGAAGCGCTCCTTAACTATCTGGTGAGACTTGGCTGGTCGCATGGCGATCAGGAAATTTTTTCCATAGACGAACTGGTTCAAGCTTTCGATATTCCAAATATCAACTGTTCGGCGTCCACCTTCAATCCTGAAAAGCTTCTTTGGCTCAATCATCACTACATCATGCATGGGGATCCAGTCCATGTAGCGAATCATCTTCGATGGCATTTAGGCCGCTTAGGTGTTGATCCTTCGGTGGGGGCTGACCCTGTGGCCGTCGTTAAGGCTCAGCGGGAACGCAATAAGACGCTGTTAGACATGGCACATTCCAGTCTCTTCTTCTACCGAGACTTCTCAGAATATGACGAAAAAGCGGCGCAAAAGCATCTGACACGGGATGCTCTTCAAGGTCTTCACCTGCTGATGAAACATCTGGAGGCGCTGAGGCCTTGGGTTCGTGAGAGCATTCATGATCTGATTGTTGCGACGGCTGAAGCCCTTGGCGGCAAAATGGGCGCCATTGCACAGCCGCTTCGTGTTGCGGTGTCAGGGACATCGGTCTCTCCTCCTATTGACCTGACTCTTGAGATCCTCGGGAAGGAGAAAACCATTGAACGCCTTCAGAATGCCTGCCAGTGGATCGATTCAACCACCACTTTGGACGTACAAGGAGATGGGTAGAAACCCTCAGTGAGTGGCAGAAGGCGCCTGCCAGGTGAGAGCACTTAAAATACTGGACAGCTGACCCCTTGATCGTTAAAATTATCAGCTTGACGTCGCGGGGCCATAGCTCAGCTGGGAGAGCGCTACAATGGCATTGTAGAGGTCGCGAGTTCGATCCTCGCTGGCTCCACCATGTTGCGACGACACCGTGTTCCGTCCCCATCGTCTAGAGGCCCAGGACACTGCCCTTTCACGGCGGCGACGGGGGTTCGAATCCCCCTGGGGACGCCAATAAAATCAGGGACTTGTGAAAGAAGTCCCAGTCGCCTAAAACACTCTCTTGGAGAATGGTTAGACCGACGATTTCGTAAAGCCCGCCTTAGCGGGCTTTTTGTTGCCTTCAATTCGCTTAGACCAGGCCCTCTGATGCGAGAGTCGCTTGGACTGCTGGCCGATTCCTGACACGATTCACATAGGATTCAAGACCTGGCCAAGGAGTCAGATCCACATGGAGGACGTGTGCCCAGCTAAGGACAGTAAAGAGGTAGCTATCGACAATGGTGAAGTGGGGGCCTAGGAGCCACTCACGTCCTAATAACGTCTTCTCGACAAAGTCAAATCGTTTGCCAAGCCGATCTTTTGCCAATTGGTGCACTTCTCCTGGTAAATCACGGTTCCATAGAGGCCCGAATCCTTTGTGGAGTTCAGTGGCAATGAATGCGAGCCATTCCATGAGTCGGTAGCGCTCCAGCGTCCCTTGGGGCGGTGCTAAATCGCTCGTAGGAACCTCATCAACCAAGTATTGCAGGATCACCTGGTTCTCTGTCAAAAATTCCCCATTATTAAGCTGCAGAGCCGGCACATAGCCTTTGGGGTTCAACAGACGAAAGTCTATCCCTGTCTCGGTACGTCCCGTGGCAAGGTCAACCTTCATCAGTTCGAAGGGAAGCTCCAACTCTCTCAAGGTGATATGACAAGCCATTGAACAGGCGCCAGGGGTATAGAAGAGTTTCATGATCATCTCAGATGACGGGTTTAGAAAGGGGCTTTCAATGGATGTTCTTGGCCTTAGGAGGAACGTCTTTTGATACGCCGCGATGGTTGAACATAAAAATCCAACCCAGAATATGGGAGATGAGTTTTCCCATTATCGCCTATGATATCTCGTCGCGTCCCTTTTGTTGATCGCTCTTCTGACCATGGATCGAGATACCTTTTCAAGCAGGTCGTTGATGGTGCTTTTCGTGAAGGAGAGATAGAAGATGTGATCATCCACCGCAAGGGGGCTGATCAATGAGATGATAGCGATGCGATGTTGCTCGGTTTAAGTCATTCATTCTTAAGGAGTCCACCCCTGAAAAAACACCGTGCTGATCAGGCCGTCAAGGCGGTCCTCTTAGATCAATACCGCACTATTCGTGATGCCCGAAGACGATTTCTCATGCATCCTTATGATCGGGTGGACGCGCTTCATGATCTTAGAGTCGGCGTGAGGGCGACCCGCTCAATCTTGCGTGAGATGCGTCGGGTCTTTGATGCCAAGAAGATTCAGTCTCAGCTTCAATGGTGGCGCACGTTCTCCCAAATGACGTCTACAGTGCGGGATCTTGATGTCACCCTGGCTGCCCTTAAAGCGGTAGATGACGAACCCATCGTGAGGCTCTCGGGAGGATCAAAATGGTTCGTGGAGGCACTAGAAACAGAGGTTGACAGCCATCAGCAGCATCTAGAAGCGGCGCTTTGTTCTCTCCCCATGAAGCATTTTCTTCGCCGCTGGGAGCAATTTCTTCGTGATGATTCGTCCTCGAAGTCGAAGTTAAGTTGGGCTCAAAAAGACATTCGTACGGTTGCCGGAACGTTGATCTTGAAGGCGCACGATCGGTTGATGGCGGCCGCGCGTGCCATCACCGAGGATACCGCGCCTGATGGTCTTCACGATCTCAGGAAAAAGGCTAAAAGGCTTCGTTATTTGTTGGCGGGATTCGGGCGTTATTTTCCCGCTAAAAAAATTAGCCCTTTAATCACGAGCCTCAAGGGTTTTCAAGACTACCTTGGCCAGTATCAAGATGGCCAGGTGTTAAGGCAGCGCCTCATTTCCATGTCCCATGATGAAGATCAGTCCATGCCGGAGGAGGCCATACATGCCTTTAAGGCGATCGTTACCTGGCTGGATCAAAAAGAGATAACACGCCGCGGCCAATTTGAAGATCAATTCATGGTCTTGTTGCACGCGGCCCCGCGGCGTCGCTACCGTGCCTTGAAGAAGTGCATGGATGCACGCCGACCCCCGAGGCGATGAGTCAGTGCGTCGCAGGACGACCGAGGGCCTTTTCGGTGTCCATCCGGCCTGTT
>Ga0209499_1001739_pt1 | contig 14680 bp, 14 predicted proteins | sample C_130208_EF_Meta_FD_187306 | JGI IMG/M metagenome (GOLD analysis project Ga0209499, IMG submission 187306) | Freshwater microbial communities from Lake Croche, Canada to study carbon cycling - C_130208_EF_MetaG (SPAdes) (version 2) | ecosystem: Environmental > Aquatic > Freshwater > Lake...
ATTTCAGTGGTTTCAGTCTCAATCAGTGCCATCAGTGGTAAAAAAAGGTAGCCTGAGCCATTCCATGTTCCTTTTTAGCACCAGAACCCTGCCCGCGCTGGGTGTGGAACGCAGAGTAACTTTGGCTGCATCATGGAGCGCGGGCTTCAGCCCGGCGAGTCCGGGCGGGCTGAAGCCCGCGCTCCGTAGCCAAACGACCAAGTTACTCGGGAGGCTCATGGGCCTCGGCGGACGGATTGCGCCGCTATGTGGAATTCGTCTGCGGTTTCCGTTAGCCCGCCGGTGACTCGAAGGCGCTGCCGCCGATGAACTCGCGGATCAGCGAGGTGGGCGGGACGTGTTCCGCGGAGGTCGAGTTGACGAGTTCCAGGAAGGCGAGCAGGCGGCGGGCGTCGGCGTATTCGCGGTCGAAGGGTTTGACCTCCGAGAGCAGCGGGCGGGTGAGCGGGATAGAGCGACCGAAAAACAACGGGTTCTTACTCGGGAGTCACCGTCGAGAGTATGATTGGACAAACTGGGGGATGATGGTAATTTCCGGGCGTGAAATTCGAAGATTGGCCGGAAGAATGGCAGGAATGGGCGATGCTCACTCCGATCCAACGCTTCCGGGCAAGTGAGGAGATTTTCGCCCAATACCTAGCCCTAGGAGGAACCCTTGATCCAGACCCCGATCCGACAAGTCCTTTTGACGATGCAGAAACATCAGGTTCAGGCATTGCTTATGGGCGGCCAGGCGTGCGTGTTTTACGGCGCGGCCCAGTTTAGTAAGGATGTGGATTTTCTGATCCTTGCGGAGGCGGCTAATTTCACAGGACTCCACGCAGCACTGGAGGAACTCCAAGCCGTCAGTATTGCCGTGCCCCGCTTTGACCCAGAGGTATTGCAGAGGGGACACGCCGTCCATTTCCGGTGCCAGGCGACAGGGGTTGAGGGATTGAGAATCGACGTGATGACCCGGTTGAGGGACCTTCCCTCATTTGAGGTGCTGTGGGGCAGGCGAACCACCCTCACCATGGACGACGGGAGCGAGGTGCATTTGCTCTCGGTTCCCGATCTGGTAGATGCCAAGAAAACCCAGCGGGATAAGGATTGGCCAATCATCGGCGCACTCCTTGAGGGGCATTACCAAGCGGCGGGGCACGCGCCAACGCCCGAGCGGATTGTGTTTTGGCTCACCGAGAGCCGCACCCCCGAGCGTATCGTCGAACTCGCATCCCGCTTTCCCGAGGAGGCCGGGTTGCTTCAGGCCAAGCGGCCGTTGCTCGCCCTGGCAAGAGACGGCGATTTACCGGCGTTGCGCGCCGCGCTGGACGCCGAGGTCCGCTCCGTGCAGGACAAGGACCGGTTTTACTGGGAACCCCTCAAGCGCGAAATGGAGGAATTCCGCCGCGCCGAACGAGCCAAAGGATCGCATGCTGGCGCTTGAAGTGCGCCGCGCCCTCAAGGAGGGGCTATGTCTGATCGAGCACGGCCCATGACCACGGGGAAAGCAAGGCACGGCCACAAATGTTGTCAAAGAACCCACTGAGACACTGAAACCGCTGAGAGCACTGAGAAGCAATGGATCCATATTTCAGTGGTTTCAGTCTCAATCAGTGCCATCAGTGGTAAAAAAAGGTAGCCTGAGCCATTCCATGTTCCTTTTTAGCACCAGAACCCTGCCCGCGCTCCTTAGCCAAACGACCAAGTTACTCGGGAGGCTCATGGGCCTCGGCGGACGGATTCCGCCGATCCTTGAGTGACCGCGGCGGACGCTTCATGTCTAGATAACTTTTTTGTCCTGCACCCGGCAGCGGAATTCACACAACTGCATGCTTGCGCTTGGGCTAAGATGCGGATAGACTCGCCGAATATGAAAATCAAACTTCTGATTTGTGTGCCGATGGTGTTCTGGATGGCGTCCTGTGCCCAGGACACGCTGACCGGAGATACTTATTCGCGCAATGATGTCCGCCAGACCCAATCGGTCAGCAAGGGCCGCATCACTGCCATCCGGTTCGTTCAAATCGAAGGCGACCATACCGCCGGCACAATCATCGGCGGGGTGGCCGGCGGATTGCTCGGCAGCCAGCTCGGCGGCGGCAGCACCGCCCACACCGCAGGTGCCGTCGGTGGCGCGCTGGTGGGTGGTGCGCTCGGCTCCCACGCCCAACAAGCGATGGAAAACCGCAACGGTATCGAAATCACCGTCCGCCTCGACCACGGGGGCAGCGTCGCGGTGGTGCAGGAAGTCAGCCGCAACCAGCCATTCCAAGTCGGCGACCGGGTCCGCGTCTTGTCCTCGGGCGGGCGCAGCCGGGTGAGCTTCTAAGCAGGTTTTTTGTCGCTCCGCCATGGATTAGAGGTCTCGCGTGCCTGCCCTGGTGCCGAGATTACAACCTTCTCCGCATATTTTGCCGAAGTCGGTGCGGTTTCAGCGTTGTCGTTGCTAGATTTCAAGTGACCCGCTCCACTTGCCACGCTATGAGCACTTCACAAACTACGCACGCCGCCCTCCAGAAATGGGTGACTGAAATGACCGCCCTGTGTACGCCTGATTCCGTCGAATGGTGCGATGGTTCCCAGGCAGAATGGGACCGTCTCACTTCCCTGCTGGTTGATAAAGGCACCTTCACCCGCCTAAATCCCACGACCCGCCCGAACTGCTTCCTGGCTCGCTCGACCACCTCGGACGTCGCCCGCGTCGAAGAGCGCACTTTCATCTGCTCGGCAATCCAGGACGGCGCCGGCGCCACTAACAACTGGGCCGACCCCGCCGAAATGCGCGTCAAGCTCGCGGCAAAATTCAGCGGCTCGATGACGGGCCGCACGATGTATGTTATTCCATTCTGCATGGGCCCGCTGGGTTCGCCGCTGGCCAAGATCGGCGTGGAGATCACCGACAGCGCCTACGTGGTGACCAACATGCGCATCATGTGCCACATGGGTGCCCACGTTCTCAAGCGTCTCGAGGACGAAGCCTCCGGCGCGATCACCAAGCCGCGCGATGGATTCGGCACTTTCGTTCCCTGCCTCCACTCGGTGGGTTCGCCGCTCGCCGCCGGCCAGCCTGATTCCACCTGGCCGTGCAACGATGACAAATACATCGTCCATTTTCCGGCCACCCGCGAGATCATGTCGTATGGTTCGGGTTACGGCGGCAACGCGCTGTTAGGCAAGAAGTGCCTGGCCCTGCGCATCGCCTCTAACATCGCACGCGACAACAAGTGGATGGCCGAGCACATGCTCATCGTCGGCATGCATGCCCCCGACGGCACCACCAACTATCTGTCGGTGGCGTTTCCGTCAGCCTGCGGCAAGACCAACCTCGCCATGCTCATTCCGCCGCAATCCTATCTGGATGCCGGTTGGAAAACCTCGATCATCGGCGACGACATCGCCTGGCTGTGGCCGCACGAGGACGGCAAGCTGCATGCCATCAACCCGGAAACCGGCTACTTCGGCGTCGCTCCCGGCACCGCTTATGAAACCAACCCGCTGGCCATGGAGTCGATCAAGGCCAACACCATTTTCACCAACGTCGCGCTCACGGACGATGGCGACATCTGGTGGGAAGGCATGAGCCAGACCCCGCCTGCCCATCTCATCGATTGGACCGGTCAGGACTGGTCGCCCGATTGTGGCCGCCCCGCCGCCCATGCCAATGCGCGCTTCACCGCACCCGCCGTGCAGTGCCCGACCTACGACTCCAATGCGCAGAACCCGGACGGCGTGCCGATTGACGCGATCGTGTTTGGTGGCCGCCGCGCCACGACCCTGCCGCTCATTTTCCAAGCCCTCGACTGGAACCACGGCGTATATATTGGCGCGACCATGGGTTCGGAAATGACCGCCGCCGCCGTCGGCACTCTCGGCAAAGTCCGCCGCGATCCGATGGCGATGCTGCCATTCTGCGGCTACAACATGGGCGACTACTTTGGACACTGGCTCGAAATGAGCCAGTATGTCAGCAAGCTGCCGCAAATCTTCCACGTCAACTGGTTCCGCAAGAGCGCCAAAGGCCATTTCATGTGGCCCGGCTACGGCGACAACATGCGCGTCCTCGAGTGGATCGTCAAACGCTGCAACGGCCAAGCCAACGCCACCGAAACCAAGGTCGGCGCCAGCCCGTCGTTCGAGGACTTCAACACCTCCGGCCTCGACGGCTTCACCAAGGAGAAGTTTGACCAGATCATGGCCTTGGACAGCGCCGAGTGGCAGGCTGAACTCGCCGGACAGGGAGAGTTCTTCGCGTCCCTGGGCGATCACCTGCCTCAGGAACTCATGCATCAGCGCGAGTTGCTCGCCGCCCGTCTGGCCTAACCGCCATTCCGGTTCGTGATAGATTCCACGGGTCGCGCCTCCGGGCGCGGCCCATTTTTTGTGGCGGAAAGGTGCAATCAGGTGGCGCGGCCTCGATGAGGCCGCTCACACGCAGGCAAGGTGTGCACCAAGAAACGGCCTCAAACCATAGCCATGCCATCCAACCCTGGCGATGCTTGGGCCAGCGCTCTCATCGAGAGCGCGCCACCTTGATGCCTGCCTGGACCAATCGCCACGTCAAAAGACTTGCGCTTCGGGCGGGGGATGCCTATTTCGGGCCATGGCCATTGAAACCACATTGATTTTGTTAAAACCCGACGCGATGGAGAAAAAGCTCACCGGCAAGGTGCTCACGCGCTTCGAGGACGCGGGTTTCACCCTCCGCGCCATCAAGATGATGCAGCTCGATGAAGCGATTTTGCGCCAACACTACGCCCACATCACCCACATCCCGGCCTTTCCCGAAGTCCTCGCCTTCATGCAACGCACCCCGGTCATCGCCCTGGTGCTGGAAGGCGAGGATACCATCGCCAAGGTCCGCGAATTAATCGGCCCGACCAATTCCAAGAACGCCGCCCCCGGCACGATTCGCGGCGACTTCGGCGAGGACCTGATGGTCAACGTCTGCCACTCTTCCGACTCGCCCGAGTCCGCCGCTGCTGAAATCCAGCGCTTCTTCAAGGCCGGCGAGGTGTTCGCTTTCTAACTTGTTTCAACCGGCCGGGGTGTTAGCCTGCGGCATGTTTCCGTACCGCTACGAGGGAACCACCTGGCTGGGTTGGCTCACCGTGGCGGCGTTCTACGGGGTGGGCATCCTCCACGTGCTGCACGCGCTGATGCATGTGCGCACTTCCCAGGGCACGATTGCCTGGGTGATTTCCCTCATCACCGTGCCGTTTCTCGCGATCCCGCTCTATTGGTTGTTAGCGCGGACCCGCTTCACCAGCGCGGTGGGCGGCCGCCGGACGATGGACGAGCGCCTGCACCTGCTGTCCGAGGCGATGCACACGAGTTTGCGGCAGTTGGAGGTGGACGTCCCCGAGGACGACGCCTTCGAGCGGGCGGCGCGCCTGTTAGGCGGGCTGCCCTTCACGCGCGGCAACCGCCTGCAACTGCTCATCGACGGCGAGGAAACCTTCGAGCGGATTTTCCGCGCGATTGGCGAGGCGCGGAGCTATCTGTGCGTGAACTTCTTCATCGTCCACAACGATCAACTCGGCACCCGCTTCCAACAGGCGCTCATTGAGCGCGCCCACGCAGGCGTGAAAGTGTATTTCCTGTTCGACGAGATCGGTTCGCACAAGCTGCCGCGTGGCTACCTGCAAGAACTCCGGGTCGCCGGGGTTGAGTGCCATTCGTTCGGCATCAACCGGTTTTGGTGGTCGCGACTCCAGTTGAACTTCCGCAACCACCGCAAGATCGTGGTCAGCGATGGAAAGGTGGCGTTGCTCGGCGGCTTGAACGTGGGTGACGAATACCTGGGGCGCAACCAGCGCTTCGGCGCATGGCGCGACACCCACCTGGAAATGCGCGGGCCGGTGGTGCAGGCGGTGCAGTTGGTGTTTCTCGAGGATTGGTTCTGGGCCTCCAACCGGGTGCCACCACTCCACTGGGACACCCAACCCGAAGCGGTGGATCAGGTGGCGGCGGTGATTCCCACCGGCCCGGCCGACCCGGCGGATTCCTGGCAACTGATCGTGGCGGAGGCCGCCAATTCGTCGCGCCGCCGTTTGTGGATCACCTCGCCGTATTTCGTGCCCGACGAGGGCGTGCTCACCGCCCTGCAGACCGCCGCCATCCGTGGAGTGGACGTGCGCATCCTGATCCCGGAACGGGCCGATCACCTGTTAGTCTGGCTGTCGGCGTTTTCCTATTACGAGCAGTCGATCCCCTACGGGGTGAAACTTTTCCGCTACCACCGCGGCTTCCTCCATCAAAAGGTGATGCTCATCGACGACCGCCTGGCCGCCGTGGGCACCGCCAATCTCGACAACCGCTCGTTCCGCTTGAACTTTGAAATCACCGCGTTTTCCACCGATGCGGTGTTTGTGGCCAGCGTGTCTCACATGCTCAGCAACGATTTCCTGCAGGCCCGCGAGGCCCCCCTCGAGGACTTCACCGACCGGCCGTTTCTGTTCCGCGCGGCCTGCCGCGCGGCCCGCTTGTTCGCGCCCATGCAGTGAACCGCGCAGCCCTCAGCGCATCGCCACCCGGCCACCAAGATCCGGGCACAGCCGCTTGATGTTGGAGAGCATTTGGCGGCAGTGGCTGAAACTCGTGCGTGGCTTGAGCAATTCGGCGCTGCGCGGGAACGACCCCCACTGGACGATGGTGAGCTCCACGGTGCGCTTGCCCCACAGGTTCATGATGTCCTTAGTCGGCTTATAGATGTCGATGGTGCCGGTGCCGGTGAGCGCTGAGCCGTAATCGTCCACCACGTAGAGATATGGCAGGCCCTTGATCCGGAAGGTGGTGCCCACTGGATAGAACGACCAGTCGGCCGCTGCGCTGCGTACCCGGTTGGTGTAACGCAGGGTCGTACCGGTGGCATTCTTGTCGCCATAAATCAGGTGATCGTTCTCACTGTTGGTGTAGGCCGTAGTGCGCACAACCCGGGTGCGCTCGCTGAAGGGATACACTGGCATCGAGTGCTTGTCGCGCGGCTTGTTGGCGGCGACGGCCAGCGCGGCGGCGGATGGCCCCGGCAGGGCGAATTGCTCGTTGCGCGCATAGCCGAAAAATCCGAGCCCTGACTTGGGAAGGATGGCAAGCCCGGAGCTTCCACAACTGGTGAAGAGCGCCGCAAAGATGGCTAGGAAGGTGAGGGAAACGAGTCGGAAAAACATGCGGACGGGGTCGTAAGTAGCGAAGGTGAGTGGCGCGGACTGCGCATAGAATTGCAAATTCGGACCAACCAATAGGGTGTTTACCCGATCAGGGCAAACGGAAAATTTCATGCTTCGACCAGCCAGCCGATCTGAACACTGGTTTTAAGTGAGTTATGAAATCTAATCAGCGCGGCGAATGGCAGACGTCATATACAATATAGCTACAATCCGTGAGCGGGTGGGTTGCTGGACGTGCGGGCGGATTTGCCAAAGGACTCGACGCCGGAGCGGTCCTCAGATTAGTTTTTGCGCATGAAGCCCCGCTTTTCAGTTCCGCATGGTGCCCCAGGCAAGCAGGCGCGTGAGAACCGCCATGTTCAGGCGGTGGAAAAAATCGCCCCGGCATTGGATGAGGATGATTTGATGGCGATCGTCGCGAGCCACCCAATCCCGTTGGTGTTGATCCTCGATTGCGTGCAAGACCCGCACAATCTGGGGGCCATCCTGCGCACGGCCGATGCTGCCGGCGTGCATGCCGTGATCGCGCCCAAGGACAAGGCGGTGGGCATCACTGAAACCGTGCGCCGGGTTTCCGTCGGCGCGGCCGATCATGTCCCCTTCGCGCAGGTCACCAATCTCGCCCGCACCATGGAAAAACTCAAAGCCGCCGGGCTGTGGTTGGTCGGCACCTCCGACCATGCCGCCGCCAAATCCATCTACGACCTCGACCTCAAAGGCCCGCTGGGCCTGGTCATGGGAGCTGAGGAAAAAGGTCTGCGCCGCCTCACTGAGGAAAACTGCGATTTTCTGGCCTCGATTCCGATGGCTGGCAAAGTCGAGTGTTTGAACGTCTCGGTGGCCACGGGGGTGTGTGTGTTCGAGGCGCTGCGCCAGCGCCGCCTGGCACCATGATCGAGCCCGTCCGCATTCTCTCGGATCTGCATCTCGGCCACAGGGTGTCGAGGATCCAACGAGTGGCGGCGCTGCGCCCGCTGATCGCCGGCGCGGGAACCGTCGTGTTCAACGGCGATACCTGGCAGGAATTGGCCTTGCCCTTCCGCGACCACTCGGCCGTCATGCTGCACGAACTGCAGATCATCTGCGCCGAAGAGGGCGCGGCCACGGTTTTTCTGCCAGGCAATCATGACCCGGGTTGGGCGGGACCCGGCTGGCTTGAGTTGGCTGGCGGTCGCATCATCGTCACTCATGGCGACGCGCTGCTCTACGCCGGCTCGCCTTGGAAACGCGAAATCCTCCGCCACGGCCACCAAGTCAGCGAGCTGTGGCAACAACACCCTACCGCCAGTCACGATCCAGCGGAACGCTTGCGTCTCGCCCGGGCCATCGCACGCGCCCTGTGTGCGGTGGAAACCACCCACGGCCGCCACCTGCTGCTGCGGGCGTGGGATGCCATGCTGCCACCCACACGCGCCCTCAAAATGCTCCAGGCCTGGTTGATGCAGGCCACCACGGGCGCGCGGTTTTGCGATTGTTATTTTCCGCGCGCCGAGGCCCTCATCATCGGCCATTTCCACCGCCACGGCTGCTGGGTTAAAAACCGCCGGTTGGTGATCAATACCGGCTCGTTCTCCAGCCCCGGGCGAGCCCACTGGGTGGAATGGAACAACGGCGTGCTAACCCGCGGCCAAATCCAGGAATCCGCGGAGGCCTACCGCCTCGGGCGCGCCCTCGACTCCTGGTCGTTTGATTGAACGCGAGCCGGGCATGGGCGGGCGTGTTCGTCAGAACGCGTGTGCTCACCAGCACACCTACGACACGAGATGCTTCACCAGGATCCCGAGCTTGCGGATCTTGGAGACGTGGTAGCGCCGCTCAAACACCCGGAAGCCGTCCCCGCGCATCCGGACCAGCAGGAGGTGATAGATATCCTGCATGATCCGGGCCGGGGCCAGGGCGCGCCGGTCCGCGAAGGGCAGCGCGGCGGCGGCCTCGCGGAAAAACCCCTCGGCGCGCTCCGACTCAAAGTCCATCAGCGCCAGAAACCGCTCGTCGCGAACCCGGTTTGCCAGGTCATGTTCGGTGTAGTGGAAGCGGGCGAGGTCGGCCATGGGCAGATAGATGCGGCCGCCGTTGTCGTAATCCTCGCGCACATCGCGCAGGATGTTGGTGAGTTGCAGGGCGCGGCCGAGCGCCACCGCGTAGCGCTCCGAGCCTGGATCTGTGCAGCCGAAGAGCCGGATCGAGATCAGCCCGACCACGCAGGCGACCTGCCACACGTAGCCTGCCAGATCGTCCCAGGTTTCAAACCGCTGCGGTTGCAGATCCCGTTGGCAGCCGGCGATGATATCTAACAGCAGGCTGGTGGGGATCCCGCGGCGGTCGCGAAGTTCGAGCACCTGTTGCTGCAGGGTGGTGGGGTGGGCAAAGTGGTGTTGCAGCCCGTCCTGCCACGCGGCCAGCGCCTGGAGCCGCTGCGCGGCGGGCACGCCGGGATCGTCCGCCAGATCGTCGAGCGTGCGGCAGAACGCATAGAACACCACCATGTCGGCGCGCTGCCCGGGCGGCAGGATGCGCAATGCGAACGCGAGATTGGATTTTGCGCGGCGGGTGATTTCCGAGGCGTCCGGCACGGTGTTAGTGGATGAATCCCCAGTGGCCGGTGGTCACCGGCCACAGGGCGAAGAGCGCGGGGCCGACCAGATTGCACTCCTTGACCGGTCCCCAATACCGCGAGTCGAGCGAGTTGCCGGTATTGTCACCCAGGGCGGCGTATTCGCGCATGCCCGGGCGGGCCACCGCCGCCAATTGGAACGAATCATCGGGGTTGGCCAAATACTGGGAAATCGGTTTTTTGCGGCGGAGGGACTCGCGGGGATCGGCCAGCCCGTAGCCGCCAGGGTTGATCGCATACGCGCCCTCGCCGCGGATCACCCGCTGGATGCCCCATTCCTGGGCGATCTTGCCATCGATGAGCAAATTGGGCGATTGGATCGTGAGCGTGTCGCCCGGCACCCCGCAGAGTCGTTTGATGTAGTGCGAGCCGGCCCCTTGTTCGCCGCTGCGCTCGTGGATGCCGCGGATGCCGATGGTGTTGAAGACGAAAACCTCGCCGCGCACCGGCTTGCGGAAATGATAGGAAAACTTGTCGACCAGGACCAGATCCCCGGAATCCATCGTGCCCTCGCACAGCACCGTGCCTTTGGGGATCAGCCCGCCGTTGCGGCTGGCGGCTTGCAGCACCGAGCGCAGCCCGATTTCCATACAAGGATTGCGCGGCGCGGGCAATGGCAGCGGCGCGGAATCCGAGAAGCGGATTTCACCGCGGCTGAAAAAGTGCAGCATCTGGGTGTCGCGGACGTCGTAATCCAGCTGGCTGTCCGGCCCGCTGGCAACCAGCGCCACATGCCGGTCCTGGTCATTGACTACCCGCACGTAGGTCCGGCCGCGCAGGGCTTTTTCGAGCATGCGCTGCGGGAAGCTCGGCCATTGGGTCTCGGGCAAGGGATGGCCGATGATGCCGTTCAAGGTCGGCTGCATCGAACCGGTCGGAATCCGGAATGGCTGCAGGTAATAAGCGCGCAGTCCGAGCGCGATGACGATGGCCACAAACATCACCTCGACGTTTTCCTCCAGCCAACCTAACGGTTTTTCCGCGGGCAGCGAGTTCTCGCACACCGCGCGGATCTGCTTGGATGCCTCTTCCACCCGGGCGCGGTCGCCCGATTTGATCGCAGCGAACAAGTCCACCCGCCGGGACTCAATCTCCGCCACCCGCTCCGGGGTGAGCAGATCGCGTTTGTAATTGACGAACTTGCGCGCCCCTTTGGTCAGGTGCAGCGCTTCGCTTTTCCACTTCGGCGTAAACATGGCGCGCAGTCTCGCGGCACTTCCCGCCAACTGCAAGCGCGGAGTAAGCAGCCGGGGCGCCTCGTCCAGTGGCGAGCGGACGAGACGCCGGTCTCATGGCTGACGGGCTGGCAGGGGCAAACGCCCGTCATCCTAGAAACCACAGATGAACCGGATTTACGCAGATAAAGAATGGATCATAGGTCATTTGCAGATGACTTGCCGTTCCCCCAACGGGTGAGCGGCGATTTTTCCGCAACTCTTAAAATCTGTGTCTATCCTGTTAATCTGTGGTTCTATTTTCCAATCTGGATCATCGGTTCACTGAACTTGCATCGGCTCGGCTTGCCCGTCTTCTGGCGGCGGCGGCGGACCCTCTGGGGGTTCGCCATTGCCGGATGCTCCTTCAGGCGGCGGTGGCGGCCCATGGGGGTGGAGTTCCTCGGGCGAGAGTTCGCCGTCGCCGTTGGTGTCGAGTTGTTTGAGCGATTCGGGCGCGTTCTTGAGTTCCTCGGCCGAGATCGTGCCGTCCTGGTTGGCGTCCAGCGCGGCAATCACTGGCGGCGGTGGCCGGCGGTTGGGCGGCGGGCCTTGCGGACCCGCGTCATTGCCCTCGGGGCGCGGCGGGCGCATTTCGTCGGGCGTGATTTTGCCGTCGCCGTTGGTGTCGAGTTTGGCGAGGGCCGCGGCCGCATTTTGGATTTCGGCGGCCGAGAGCACGCCGTCGTGATCCGCGTCAAACACCGCCAGCAATGGCGAGAGGGGCGGCGGAGGCGGTGGTGGCGGGCGCTGGCCCGCAGGCTCCTTGGCGGAGGCGATCGCACCTGTTAGCATGACGCACAGCAGTGGGATGGTGGTGGTTTTCATGATTGTTGTTGGTTGGATTGAGCTGCCGCGGTTGCGGCAACCAGGGCGATCAAACCCGATCATTGTGAACTGCGTGTGTGGAGCCACCCGCCAAATTGTTAAGTTGGTGTAAAACTAGTGGCAGCGGCCCGGGGCGCTCTGATAAGACATATGCAGCGATGGCAACCCCAGGCAACCCCAGGCTCTTGGTCGTGGATGACGACCGCAAGCTCGCTGGCTTGATGCGCGATTATCTAACACCGATGGGTTACGACATCGAGCTCCGCTACAACGGTCCCGACGGCCTGGCCGAAGCGCTGGCCGAGTCCTACGCGGCGGTGATCCTCGACGTGATGATGCCAGGCATGGATGGCTTTGCGGTGCTGCGTGAGATCCGCAAACAATCCGACGTGCCGGTGCTGATGCTCACCGCCCTGGGCGAGGAATCCGACCGGATCGTGGGCCTCGAGCTCGGGGCCGACGATTATCTGCCCAAAACCTTCTCGTCGCGCGAACTGCTGGCCCGGGTCCGCGCCGTCACCCGCCGCTCGCGGGCCCGCACCGAGGCCGGGCAACTCCGCGAATGGATCGCCGGGCCGCTCCGGCTGTGTGAGGAAACCCACACCGCGGTGCTCGACGGGCAGCCGTTGGATCTCACGACCCTGGAGTTTGCCATCCTCACCTCCCTGCTCAAGTCGCGCGGTCGCGTCAAGAGCCGCGAGCGCCTGATCGAAGAAGTCTCGGAGCGCAGGTTCGACGTGTTTGACCGCTCGATCGACGTCCATGTGTCATCGCTGCGCAAAAAACTCGGCGATGACGCCAAATGCCCGCGCTTCATCCGCACCATCCGCGGCATCGGCTACTCGCTGCTGGAACCCGAACCCCCGGATTTCACCACCCGATGACCACCCACACGCGTTTCCCGCTGCTGGCCAAGGTGCTGGCCTGGTTGTCCCTGCACCTCGCGCTTCTCGGGCTGTCGTTTTTCCTGTTTGTCCATTGGCAGTTGCGGCTGGGCCTGGATTCGCTGCTCAGCGGCTCGGCCGGCGAGCGCATGAGTTCCTTTGGGGAAGCGGTGATCGCCCGCGCCGGCGACCTGCCCTTGCGGAAATGGAACGATGCCATCAAGCCCCTCGCGGAGGCGAAACACGTGACCGCCTTGGTGTTTGATCCCGCTGGTTTGAGCAGCTTGCCCGTGGCGCTGCCACCGGATGTCATGGCCCGGGCGCGGGCCGCCATGCCGCCGCCGCGCTTGATGCCCGGCCCGCCGCCGGGTGGCCCGGCGGGTGGCCGGCCACCACCGCCACGACCCGAGTTGGCGCCCGCCGAGCGCCCTCCTCCGCCGCCTCCTCCGGAAGGTGACGAAGACCATCGTCCGCCGCGTCCGCAGGGCGAAGCGGCGTTCCCGCCGGGCGGGCAAGCCGCCGGCTTGGGTCCCGCGAACCGGCCTGCCTTTCTCATGCACGCGGCCAACGGCGATGGCTACTGGGCCGGCGTCCTGCTGCATCCGCCCGCTCGCGGCAATCCGCCACCGCAGCCGATCCTGCTCCTGATCCGGGCTGACCGTCTTGATGGCTCGGGGATGTTCTTCGACTTCAAACCGTGGCTGTGGGGCGGCCTGGCGGTGTTGCTTCTCAGCCTCGCCTTCTGGACCCCCTTTGTCTGGGGCATCACCCGCTATCTCCACCGACTAACAGCCGCGGCGGACTCGATCGCCGCCGGCCGGTTCCAGGTTTCCCTGCCGCCCCGCGGCCACGATGAACTCGGCAATCTCGGCCGCACCATCGAAGCCATGGCGGCCCGCCTCGAACACTTGATCGCAGGCCAAAAACGCTTCCTCGGCGACGCCGCCCACGAACTCTGCGCGCCCCTCGCCCGCATCCGCACCGGCCTCGGCATCCTCGAAATGAAACTTGCCTCCGCCGACCTAACGGAACTGGCCTCGATCGAGGCCGACGCCGCGGAACTCGCCACCCTGGTCGAGGAAATCCTCGCGTTCTCGCGTGCCGGTTCGCGCGCGCCTGCCTGCCAGGCGTTGGCCGTGGAACCATTGGCTCGCGAGGTGATCGCCCGCGAGGTTCCTGACATGTCGGTCGTGCTGGCCATCCCGCCCGGCCTCACCGTGACGGCGGACCCGATGCTGTTAGATCGTGCGCTCCGCAATCTGGTCCGCAATGCCCGCCTCCATGCCGGTCCGCACGCGAAGGTCACGATCCACGCCGTCGAGGAGGCGGGGGCCGCCGCCATCACCGTGACCGACGACGGCCCGGGAGTGCCGCCCGGCGAACTGCCCCGCCTGTTCGAGCCGTTTTACCGCCTGGATCGCTCGCGCAGCCGGGACACCGGCGGCAATGGCCTCGGCCTGGCCATCGTGCGCACCGCCATTGAATCCTGCGGCGGAACCACCGTGGCCTCATTGCCCGCCAACGGCGGATTCGCCGTCACCATCCGCCTGCCCAGGTAGGCGTGCAAGCCACCGCACGCGGCTGCGCGTTCTGACCAGCGTTGGAACGCGAGTCTCCCCACTCTCCGGATGAACTCACTGCTCGCGGCCGCGCGTTGTGACCAACGCGTCTACTAAAAACATCGTAGATGAGCGCCATCGTCGTCCGCGCGTCGTTGACGAACCGCCACAAGACGCTCATCTTGATCGTGTTGCGCAGCCAGCGCGAAATATTTCAAAAAACTCATCAAAATGAGTTGACGGGTGGGGGGGCGGCCAATAGCTTCGCGGGCCGCCACGAATGAGGGCGGTCGAGAGACAGGATGTCGATCGCGGTGAAACCCACCCGATCGGCTTTTTATTCTCCTCGAAGGAAGATCTTTGACAGTGTGGCCCAGCGGCCACCGTGCCGGAAGTCAGGAAGACGCAAGTCTCCAGGGCGCCGGAATTCGAC
>Ga0209499_1001740_pt1 | contig 14678 bp, 10 predicted proteins | sample C_130208_EF_Meta_FD_187306 | JGI IMG/M metagenome (GOLD analysis project Ga0209499, IMG submission 187306) | Freshwater microbial communities from Lake Croche, Canada to study carbon cycling - C_130208_EF_MetaG (SPAdes) (version 2) | ecosystem: Environmental > Aquatic > Freshwater > Lake...
CCACCCGCACCCGCACCCGCACCCGCACCCGCACCCGCTAACGGCCCGGCGGCATCCGGGGCAGCCCCACTCGAATGCGGGCGGAAACATCCCGGGCCTCGTCGGTCGCCTGGGCGAGCTCGTTGATATGGGGGAGTTGTTTGAGTGCGGCGAATGGCAGGGATGGGTCGATGGCGCCGCGTTGATAGAGGATTTGGCCACCCAGTCCAATGACCTGAATGCGCCAATCCCAGGGCGCGCGCTCGGACGCTACCCGCTGCTGGCGGATGGCGGCGGTCGGTGATGGAATGATACGAGCCTGGTTTATTGTTCCAAGCGGATGGCGGTGGAGCGCCCGTGGGCGTCGAGACCCTCGATGCGGGCGAATTCCTCAACCACCGCAAGCGACGCTCTAACGGACTTTGGATCAAGGCGCACGATGCTGGTGCGGCGCTGGAACTGGTCGGCGCGCAGGCCGGAAAACGAGCGCCCCGCGCCGCCGGTGGGCAGGGTGTGGCTGGGGCCGGCGAGGAAATCGCCGACGGCGACCGGGGAATACGAGCCCAGGTAGATGGCGCCGGCGGTGCGGATCTTGGGTAACCAGCGTTTTTCGTCGGCGGTGATGAGCGACAAGTGTTCCGGGCAGAAGGCATTGGATAGGGCGACCCCATCCGCGAACGATTTGAGGTGCAACAGGAAGGTGCCGGATTTCAACACGTCGCCGATGATTTTGCCTCGCGACAGCGCGGGAACTTGCTTGGCGATGGATTTGATCACCTGACCGAGCAATGCTTTCGAGTCCGTGGCAAAGCCCACTACGCTGTCGCCGCCATGTTCGGCCTGCGCGAGCATGTCCGCCGCGATGAAATCCGGATTGCCCGATTTGTCCGCTAGAATCAGGATTTCGCTCGGTCCGGGCAGCAGGTCGATGGAAACCGCGCCGACGAGTTGGCGTTTGGCTTCGACGACGAAGCGGTTGCCGGGACCGAAGATGCGGTCCACCGGGCGGATCGACTTGGTACCAAGGGCGAGCGCGGCAATCGCCTGGGCGCCGCCGACCTTGATCACTTCGGTGACGCCGGCGGCCTGCAGCGCGTAGAGCAAGGCGGGGTTCACCGAGCCATCGGGTCCGCAGGGTGTTGCGGCGATGATTTCAGGCACGCCGGCGGCCTGGCCGAATCCGGCGGTCATCAAGGCGGTGGAAACCAAGGGGGCCTTGCCGCCCGGAACATAGACGCCCACCCGGTCGAACGGGCTGAAGCGCTCGCCGACCGTGGCGCCTTCGGCATTTTTAGCGGACCAATCCTTGCGCAGGCCATGTTGCGCGAAGGCGTGGATATTCGCCAGGCTGCGCGCAACGGCCATGCGGGTGGCCGGGGTGACGGCCTTTTTGGCGGCGGCGAACTCGGCCTGAGTCACAAACAGGGTCTTGGGCGTGAGCACCGCGCCATCGAAGCGCTTGGTAAAGGTAACCAAGGCCTCATCGCCCTTGGCGGCCACATGGGCGATGATTTCGGCGATCAGATCACGGACCCCCGGTTCAGGTACGGCACGGCGGTTGAGGCGGCGGACGAACGGCGCAAATTTGGAGTCGAGATGGCTGAGAACTTTCATACCTTGTGGCGGTGACGCAGCATGCACACCGGGTCAGCCTTCGCCAAGCAGGATCCCAGCCCGCTGGGGTGAAAAAAAATTCTTCACTTGATGTCTCCGTCATTGACGCCCTAGAGGGTCGCCCCTAGCTTCCGCCAGTTCCAATGATATCGAATTCCCCGACCCCATCCACCTCCGGTTTTCGTGAGATGCAATCCGTGGTAGTCCGCTTTGCCGGCGACTCCGGCGACGGCATGCAAATTGTTGGTGAACGTTTCACCGATACCAGCGTCACGGTTCCCAACGCGATTGCCACGTTTCCCGATTACCCGGCGGAAATCCGCGCCCCGATCGGCACCATCGCGGGAGTGTCGGCCTTTCAGGTCCACTTTGGCAGCAAGGTCGTGCTCACTCCGGGCGACGAGCCCGACGCACTGGTGGCGATGAACCCAGCCGCCCTGAAAGTCCACCTGCCGGATCTCGTCGAGGGCGGACTGTTGATCGTCAATTCCGCCGCCTTCACCCCGGACAACCTGGCGATGGCCGGGTACGCGACCAATCCGCTCGAGGACCTGGAGCTTCAGCGGAAATACGAGATCATTGCACTGGACATCACCGGCCTGGCAGTCGAGGCGCTCAAGGAGAGCCCCCTGACCCAGCGCGAGAAACTCCGCACCAAGAACTTCTTTGCTCTCGGGTTCAGCTACTGGGTTTATAGTAGGCCGCTTCAGCCGACCATCGATTACATCAATGCCAAGTGGGCCGCCAAGGCACCGAATCTGGCCGAGGCCAATATCAAGGTGCTGAAATCCGGGTATTTCCTCGGTGAGACCACGGAAGTCACCCGCAACCGCTACATGGTCGCACAGGCGGATGTGGCACCCGGCACCTACCGCAAAATCAGCGGCAACGAGGCGCTCGCCCTGGGACTCATCGCCGGAGCGAAAAAATCCGGGCGCGAGTTGTTGTTTTCAGGTTATCCGATCACGCCAGCCACCTCGGTTCTCGAAACGCTGGCAATGTATCCGCACTTCGGGGTCAAAACCGTGCAGGCGGAGGATGAACTCGCAGCCATCGGCGTGGCGCTCGGGGCCAGCTTTGCGGGCAAAATCGGTGCCACAGCTACCAGCGGGCCGGGGATGTGCTTGAAGAGCGAGTTCATGGGCCTGGCGATCACCGCGGAACTTCCGCTCGTCATCATCAACATCCAGCGCGGCGGCCCCAGCACCGGCTTGCCGACCAAGACCGAGCAATCCGACCTGCTGCAAGCGCTCTACGGTCGTCACGGCGAAAGCCCGATGCCCGTCATCGCGGCCAACTCGCCCTCCGATTGTTTCCGCGCGGCCTTCGAGGCGGTGCAGATTGCGCTAACTTACTCGATGCCCGTGATTCTGCTCAGCGATGGATATCTGGCCAATGGCTCTGAGCCGTGGAATCTGCCCGATGAGGCCGATCTGCCGGAAATTTCAATCCCGTTTGCCGACGCGGCCCAGCCGTATGTGGCCTACACCCGCGACCCTGAAACCTTGGCCCGCACCCAAGCCATCCCCGGCCAAGTGGGACTCGAACACCGCATCGGCGGGCTCGAAAAGGATACCAAGGGCGGCATCAGCTACGAACCGGAAAATCATAGCCACATGACCTCGGTGCGCGCCGCCAAGGTGGAGGCCGTGGCCAACAGTTGCCCGCCACTCACCATCACCGGCCAACGCAAGGGAAAACTCCTCGTTCTCGGCTGGGGCGGCACCTATGGCGCGATCACCGCCGCCACCCAGGCTCTGATTGCCGAAGGCCACGAGGTGAGCAGCACGCACCTGCGGTACCTGAATCCCCTGCCGCCCGACCTCGGCGAGCTGCTCAAGAGTTTCGACAAGGTGCTCATTCCAGAACTCAACGCCGGGCAGCTCAGCATGATTGTGAGGGCCCGCTATCTTGTTGATGCGCTTTCGCTCTCGAAAGTCCAAGGACGCCCCTTCAAAGTGAGCGAAATTCGCGAACACATTCTTCAACTCCTCAACGACTGATCCGCATGGCCACTGAAATTCTCAACGTCCCGAAAATCCCGGAGCTCAGCCGCAAAGACTTCGTCACCACCAACGACGTTCGTTGGTGCCCGGGTTGCGGTGATTACGCGATTCTCAATTCCCTGCAACGCACGTTCGCTGAACTCGGCGAGCCGCGCGAAAACTTCGTGATGGTCAGCGGCATCGGTTGCTCAAGCCGGTTCCCGTTTTACATGGAGACCTACGGGTTTCACACCATCCATGGCCGGGCCCCCACGGTGGCCACCGGCGTCAAGATCGCCAACCCGGACCTCTCGGTCTGGGTCATCACCGGCGATGGCGACGGCCTAAGCATCGGCGGCAATCACATGCTGCACCTGTTGCGGCGCAACCTGAACATCAACGTTCTGTTATTTAACAACCGGATCTACGGTCTAACCAAGGGCCAGTATAGCCCGACCTCGGCGATTGGCACCAAGACGAAAACCTCTCCCACCGGTTCGATTGACAACCCGCTCAATCCGGTGCTCTTCGCGCTGGGCGCGGAAGCGACCTTCATTGCGCGCACCGTGGACAACAATCCCAAGCACATGGTGGAAACCTTCAAGGCCGCCTACGCCCATCAGGGAGTCTCGTTCGTCGAGATTTTCCAAAACTGCGTGATCTTCAACGATGCCACCTGGGATCCCGTTTACGGCAAGGACAACCGCGCCGAGCAGATGCTGTTCCTGGAAACGGGCAAGCCGCTGCTCTTCGGTAAGAACAAGGAAAAAGGCATCCGCCTCAACGGCCTGATGCCCGAGGTCGTCGATGCCGCCACCGCCGCGCCGGGTGAAATCCTCATCCATCAGCCGGGCCATCCAAGCCCATTGTATGCCCAAATGCTCGCCACGCTCGGGCTGCCAGAGTTCCCCACCCCGATGGGTGTCATCCGCCAGATCGAACGCCCGACCTACGAGTCGCTCATCACCAGCCAAGTCGAGACCGCCCAAGCCAAACGCGGGACAGGCACTTGGAAGGAGCTCCTCCACGGCAAATCGACCTGGACGGTGGAGTAGGGCCCGGACCCATGGATTTACAATCTGAAATCTGAAATCTAAAATTTCAAATTTGAAATCCCCACACGGGGCTTGCGGTCGGTGCGACGGGCCGCTACCCATCAGGAATGCTAGCTGAAGTTCGCGCATTGTTGATTCTCCAGGACCGTGACCGCCGATTGCTGGCGCTGACCAAGGACCTCGAAAGACTCCCCCTGGATGAAAGCCGGGCGAAAGCCAAGCTCGCCGGCCAGGAGGCGGCGGTGGCCCGCGCCCACGATGCCGTGGTCGCCTGCGAATTGCGCATGAAACGCCTCGAACTTGACGTGGGGACCCGCCGCACCACCATCCAGCGGCTCAAGCTCCAACAATTTGAAACCCGCAAGAACGAGGAGTATCAGGCCATTGGCCACGAAATCACGCGCTACGAAAAAGACGTCGATGACTTGGAAACGCGCGAGTTGGAGTTGATGGAAGAGACGGACAAGGCGCGCGCCGTGTTGAAAGTCGCGCAAGGCGCCCTCGCCCATGACCGCACGCTCGTGGAAGAAGACCTCGCCCTCATTGTCCAGCGGCGCGCGCGCCTCGATACCGAACGCCTCGAGGTGACCGCCGCGCGCGACGTCCTCGCCAGCCAGGTGTCGGAAGCCGTGTTGCCGCTCTATCAACGCCTGATGAAGTCCAAGGCCGGACTGGCGGTGGCGCCGATGCATGACGGCAAATGCGGCGGTTGTCACATGAAACTCATTGCCTCCACGGTGGTGGCCACCCAAGCCGGCACTCAAATCGCCCGCTGCGAGGACTGCGGGCGGATATTGTATGTGGAGGACTAGGGTGGCATGCGGAGCAATGAAGGTGGCGCGCTCTCGCCGAGAGCGCACGCCACAGGAACATCAAAGATTCTGCCAAACCGGGGCGTTCCGGCACTCTTTGGGCTAGGCTTGGTCCACCCTGGGTCTGCGGCCTCATCGAGGCCGCGCCACCTGCTGTGCGACCACGCTCACGCGCCGAGGTGTGGGTCGTAGTCCTTGGGCGCGCGCACGATTTTCTCAATGCCGTGTTTGGTGACCAGATTGCCGGCGCTGGAGCGGCTCTTGATCCCGAACTCGGCGAAGTGGAGCGGGCGGATCAGATTGCGCATGCGCAGCGCGGCTTTAAGGTGGACTAACAACATCTGGGCCGAGCTTTCCTCGTTAGTCTTGTGGAGGGCAAAGTAGAGGACGCGGGTGCCGGGGGTGCCCTTGGTCAGGTCGTATTCCTTGTCGCGGGTGATGCCGCCCACCGTGAAGCGCTTGGCCAGGATCGCCCCGTCGCGCCCGTCCCGATAGATCATCGAATAGATCAGGTCCTCGTCCTTGCGGAAGATGGCCACGCGCAGCGGCTTTTGGCCAACAAAGCATTTGTCAGCCACTTTCATCACGCGCATTTTGCCGTCCTGGGTGAAGGCGATGAGGTCATCGATGGTGGAGCATTTCTCGACGGGTTCGCCGTCTTTTTTCAGGCCGTAGCCGGCGAAGCCGTTTTTGGCGTCCAGATAGAGCGTTTCGGTGGCGGCGACCACCTGCATCCGGTCGACCCGGTCGAACGAGGTGATCTCGGTTTTGCGTTCGCGGCCCGCACCGTATTTCTTGCCGAGTTCCTCATACCAGCGAATCGTGAACTTGGTCAGATTGCGCAGGTTTTTCTCGGTCTCGTCGATGGTTTTCTCGAGGCCGCGGATTTCCTCGTCGGCCTTGAACGAGTCGAACTTCGAGATGCGCTTGATCTTGATTTCGGTGAGACGGGCAAGATCCTCGGCGGTGACCTCGCGCTTGAGGCGTTTCTTGAACGGTTGCAGGCCGGCGTCGATGGCCTGGAGCACGGCCTCCCAGGTTTCGCACTCCTCGATGTCGCGGTAGATCCGGTTTTCGATGAAGATTTTCTCCAGCGAGCTGAAGTGCCATTTTTCGGCCAGTTCGGAGAGTTTGATTTCGAGTTCGAGCTTGAGGAGTTCGCGCGTCTGGAAGGTGGTGCGGCGCAGGATTTCGGAGACGCCGAGGAACTGCGGTTTGCCATCGACGATGACGCAGGCGTTGGGCGAGAGCGGCAGTTCGCAATCGGAGAAGGCAAACAGGGCGTCGCGCGTCTGCTCGGGATCGGCACCGGCGGGCAGGTGCACCAGGATATCGGCGTGGGCGGCGGTGTTGTCCTCGATCTTGGCGATCTTGATCTTGCCCTTGTCGGCGGCGGAGACGATCGATTCCATGAGCGCGCCGGTGGTGGTGCCAAACGGGATCTCGGTGATGCGCAGCATGCCCTTTTTTTCCAACGAGATGCGCGCCCGCACCCGCACCTTGCCGCCGCGCAGCCCGTCGCGGTAATCGCCGGCGTCCATGATCCCGCCGGTCGGAAAATCCGGCCACAAGCTGAATGGCTCGTCGCGCAGCACCGCGATGGACGCCGCAATGAGCTCAATGAAATTGTGCGGCAGCACCTTGCACGCCAGGCCCACGGCGATGCCCTCGACCCCCTGGGCTAACAGCAGCGGAAATTTCACCGGCAACGTATCGGGTTCCTTGCGCCGGCCGTCGTAGCTGGCCAGCCAGCGGGTGGTTTTCGGGTTGAACACGACGTCCACGGCAAACCTGGTCAGCCGGCACTCGATATACCGGGGGGCGGCCGCGCCGTCGCCGGTGAGCGTGTTGCCCCAGTTGCCCTGGGTGTCGATGAGCAATTCCTTTTGGCCGAGGCCGACGATGGCGGCACCGATGGATTGGTCGCCGTGCGGGTGGTAGTTCATCGTGTTGCCCACGATGCCCGCGACCTTGTTGTAGCGGCCGTCGTCGAGCTCATCCATCGCGTGGAGGATCCGGCGCTGGACGGGCTTGAGGCCGTCATACAAATGCGGCACGGCGCGTTCGAGGATCACGTAGCTGGCGTAATCGAGGAAATAATCCGAATACATCGCTCCCAGCGAGGCATGTTGGTCCGGGTCGTGCGTCATGATGGACGGATGCTTACCGGGGCGGCGGCGGCGGCGCAAGCCCGGGAAGAGTCGAAGGGCCAAAAGTCAAAAGTCGCCCGAGGAACATCCAGATTGACCGCTAAGCCGCAGAGATCGCAAAGTGGCGCTAAGGATCACAAATGAGCCAAAGCCCTCCACATTGCGTTGCTCTGCGTATGTTGCGGCTCTGCGGTGAGTTTTTGGCCGTGAATGGCCTTTCCTCGCCGCCGGGTGGACAATGTCCTGAGCTGCGCTAGGCTGCTGCACTCATGCCCAACGCCCTGATCGATGAAACCTCGCCCTATCTGCTCCAGCACGCGCACAACCCGGTCGCTTGGCAGGGGTGGAGCGACGAGGCATTTGCCCGCGCCCGCAGCGAGAACAAGCTGGTGTTTCTATCGGTGGGCTACTCGACCTGTCACTGGTGCCATGTGATGGAACACGAGTGTTTTGAAAATCTGGAGGTGGCAGAGGTCATGAACCACCATTTCGTCAATGTGAAGGTGGACCGCGAGGAACGCCCCGACCTCGATGCCACCTACATGGCCTACCTTCAAGCCACTACCGGCCAAGGCGGTTGGCCGATGAGCGTGTGGCTCACTCCCGAGGGCCAACCGGTTTTCGGAGGCACCTACTTTCCGCCGGAGGACCGCCACGGCCGGCCGGGATTGGTGCGCGTGTGCCACGAACTCGGGCGCTTGTGGCGCGACGACCGGCCAAAGCTCGAAGCCAACGCCTCACGCGTGATGGACCACCTGCGGCACGAGGCGGCGGCGGGGCTCCAGCAGGCGTTGCCGGAACCTAAAGTCTTCGCGGATTTCATCGACCGTTGTGAGGCGGTGTTCGATCCCGAGTGGGGCGGCTTCGGCGGCGCGCCGAAATTCCCGCGGCCGGTGACCGTGCGCACCTTACTGCAACTCAGCGAACGCTTTGGCCGCGACACCCCGCCAGGCACCCGGGCCTGGAACATGAGCGAGCGCACCCTGCGCGCGATGGCAGCCGGCGGCCTGCACGACCACCTCGGCGGCGGCTTCCACCGCTATTCGGTGGACCGCTTCTGGCATGTGCCGCATTTTGAGAAAATGCTCTACGACCAGGCGCAACTGGCGATGGCCTATCTGGACGGCTGGCAGATTTCAGGCGACGCCTGGTGGCGCGAGGTGGCGGAGGGGATTTTCAGTTATCTGCTGGTCACCCTGCGCGACTCCGGCGGGGCCTTTCATGCCGCTGAGGATGCCGACAGCCTGCCCACCCCGGAGGCAGCGCGCAAGCGCGAGGGCGCGTATTGGACGTGGGAGGCCGCGGAAATCGCCACGGTGCTCGCGCCGCGCGACGCCGCCATTTTTGCTGCGGCGTTTGGGGTGGAGGCCACCGGCAACGCCCGCGCGCAAAGCGATCCGCACGGGGAGTTGGCCGGGCAAAACACCTTGTTCCGCGCGCTGGACGACGCGGCGCTGGCCGCCAGCTTTGATTGCACAGAGGACGAGATCCGCTCACTGCTGGCCGCGGCACGGGCCGTCCTAACTGATTCGCGGGCGCGGCGCCCGCCGCCGCACCGCGACGACAAGATCGTCACCGCTTGGAATGGCCTGGCCATCGGCGCTCTGGCGCGCGGTGCCCGGGTGTTAGGGCGGGACGATCTGGCGGCGGCCGCGCACCAAGCCGCGGAGTTCCTGCGCCGCGAGCTGTCGGACGGCAAGCGCCTCTGGCGTTCGTATCGCGGGCGGCGCGGCACGGCCGCTGCCTTTCCCGCGGATTACGTCTTTCTAATCGCCGGGCTGCTCGAACTCCACGCGCTGCGCCCGCTGGCCGGATGGCTCGACTGGGCGCGCTCTCTCCAACAACAACTCGACGCCGGCTTCTGGGACGAGACCCTGGCCGGCTACGTCATGCGCGCTGACCTGGCGGGCACCGAGCTGTTAGCCATCCGAGAGGATTACGACGGGGCCGAGCCGTCGCCCAACCACCAGGCAGCGGACAACCTCCTGAAGCTCGCGGTACTGTTAGACGATCCGGGCCACGCCCGGCGCGCGGAGGCGTTGCTGCGGGCGGGGGCTCACATGTTAGAGACCCAGCCGTTTGCCGCGCCGGTGCTGCTGGCCGTGCTGGACCTCCACGCGCGCGGGGTGACGCATTTCCAGGTGCCCGCGGGGGCGGACGCCGCGATCATCGAGCCACTACGCAAATCGTATTTCCCGCGAGCGGTATTCACCGCGGGCTCCGGCACCGCCGTGACCGTCTGCGACGGGAGCTCCTGCCGGATTTTCAACCCCACCACGTGGCCGCGCGGTTGATCGCGCGGCGGGGGGAGTGGACCGGTTTAGCGGTCCTGCGCGTTGAGAAACCGGAAGGTCAGCGCGGCGATCAAGCCCCCCGCCAAGTCGGCGACCAGGTGGATCCAGATGTCGGAAAAGCGGACCAGTTGCATCACCGCCAGGCCCACGGCGACGGCCGGGTTGAACGCGCCCCCTGAGATCGAGCCCACGGAGAAGGCACCGACCATCACGGTCATGCCGATGGCCAGGCCATAGAACGAATTGCCGGCATTACCCTTGGCGGTGGCGGAGTTCAGCACGACGTAGGCCAGCGCGAAGGTGAAGAGAAACTCGGCAGCGAAGGCCGCCGGGACGTGCTTGATCTCCATCGGTGTGCCGCTCTTGGCGACGAGGAAGACCGCGACGAGCGCCGCCGCCACGCCCGCGAGAACCTGCGCAATCCAATACGGGATGACCTCCCTGGCCTCGCATCGGCCGCGCACAAACACCGCCAGCGTCACCGCCGGGTTGAGGTGCCCGCCGGAAACATGGCCGGCGGCATAGACCATGACCATCAGCGCCGCGCCGATGGCAAGGGGCGCGATGACGCCCGCAACGCCGGGAATGACGGTGCAGCCGATGGTGAGCACCAGGAAGAAGGTGCCGATGAATTCCGCGATGTATTTTTTCATGAGAGGTGGTTCGGGTGTGGTTTGGTTAGATGATGTCTGATGGGAGAAGCGGTCGAGAGGGAGGGGCGATGCCGGGCGTCTCGACTAGCAAGCATGCCAAGTGCGGGAAACCTGCGCAAGGTAAAGATTCGCCAAAATACGCCCGACGCGCCTGGCAGCTGGCTTCACTGCATGCCCTGGCGGACGTCCCTGAGCAATTGATCCACCGAGTCGATGCGGATCAGCCCGAGGCGGGGGTACTCGAAGTCGAGGATGACATAGACGGTGAGCGTGATGATGAGCGAGAAACCGAGGATGTGGACCCAGCTGCGTCGCGCGGCACCGGCCATGCCCATGCCGGCGAGCAGGGCGCTGATGAGCGCCAGCAGCCCTAACATGCCAAACACCACCGGTGGCGTGTGGGTTTTGAGGGCCGTGGTCCGGTTGGTCACGATGTCAATCATCGCATTGAGCGCCGTGAGCAGGGGTATGATCGCGCGCTGCCCATCGGGCTGCTGGCAGGCGGCGACCGCGTGGCTCCAGAGGTCATTTTGGAGCTGCAGCGAGAGTTCGAGTTGCGCGCGGGCCGCCGGGACATCCGGCAGTTTGGCGTAGGCCGCGAGGCGGGCATCCACATACGCGCGGAACAGCTCGCGCAGCGGCGGTTGGGAGGCGGCGGGCAGCAGGTCGAGGCGCAGCCAGGCGGTGCCGATGTTGTTGGCCTCTTGAATGACCAACTGTCGGCGCGCCTCGAAGCGGCTGTAGGCACCGGAGAAGGTGAAGGCGATGAGCAGGCCTAGCAGCCCGAAGATCGCGCCCTCGACCGCGCCCGCGCCGGCCCGCCCGCCGTCTTGTTGCTGCCGGCGACCACCGATGCGGTAGCCGCATTCCAGGCAAAAAATCATGCCAAAAAACAGGCTGGCAGTGAAGAGAATGACGGGAACCAGGGGGTCCATAATGAGGAGGGAGGTGCGGGTTGAGTTGACGGATGCAACGACGACCCTAGTCTGACTGGCAGAAATTTCCCATGAAATAAATCGCGCGCCCTCGGCGGCGACGCGGCGGATTTCGCACGGTAAAGCGCCAGCGCTTCGATACTTCCGGGGCGGGCCTCCCTGATGGATGAAACAATCTCCAATCGTCAATCAGTGCCGTTTTTGGGCTTGGGCGTGATCAGGCGTTTGATGCCCCGCATCGCCCAGTCGATCAGGGGGAATTCACCGTGGGTCTGGAACGAGGCATCCCAATGATCGTGCTGCACGGCCACTCGGCCGTCGGGGGCGAATTTCAGGTGGCTGGTGCCGGTGAGGACCCGTGGCTTGCCGCGGTCCTGATAGGACATCTCCCACAACAGGAAGCCGGTGCGCTCGTCGCCATGGGCGTCGGTCACGCTTACGGCGACGTCCTGGAGTTGCTGGAAGAGTTGCGCGTAAACCTGACGCAGGGCTGACAGGCCGCGGGTCTGGTGGAGCGGGCTGTGGAATTCCACGCCTGGCGAGTAGATGTCGCCGAGGTGCTCGAGCTTCGCCGGCACCAGGCCGTTGATGAACCCGGCGATGGGTGACATGGAGACGGGGCAGTGTAGGGACATGGACCAACCTAATCCCGAATTGCGGCGAATGGAAACGCGCGATTTTTTTTCGGCGACGGCACGAAATACCTATTCTTCGGGATTGGCGGGCTGGGGATCTTGGTTCAAAATGCGCCAATGCACTCGCCCGGTATGTTGTCGAAGAAGATGTTTGCGGTCGCGAAGGAATTCATCCCGGGTGGGGTGAACTCGCCGGTGCGGGCGTTTCGCAACGTCGGGGGCGAGCCGTTTTTCGTGCGGCGCGCGGCGGGCAGCCGCATTGAGGACATCGATGGCAAGACCTATATTGACTATATTGGCTCGTGGGGGCCTAACATCCTCGGCCATGCCCCGGCGGTCATCACCAACACCATCCATGAAGTCGCCAAAAGCGGCATCTCGTTTGGCATTCCCAATCCGTTTGAAGTGGAAATGGCCCGCACCATCTGCACCTGGGTGCCCTCGGTGGAAAAAGTCCGGATGTGCAATTCGGGCACCGAGGCCACCATGTCCGCCATCCGGCTGGCGCGCGGGTTCACCCGGCGCGACCTGATCGTGAAATTCGACGGCTGTTACCACGGCCACAGCGATTCGTTGCTGGTGGCGGCCGGCTCGGGTGCGCTGACCCACGGCGAGCCGGATTCGGCCGGCGTTCCCAAAGCCGTCGCCGCCCAAACCCTGGTGCTGCCCTACAACGATCCCGCCGCGCTCGAAGCCCTCTTTGCCGCCCGCGGTGAACAAATCGCCGCCATCATCGTCGAGTCGTATCCGGCCAACGCCGGCCTGGTTTTCCCCAGGCCCGGCTACCTCGCCCTGCTCTCCTCGATCACCCAAAAATACGGCGCGTTGCTCATCTTCGACGAAGTCATGACCGGCTTCCGCCTCGGCAAGGCCGGCGTCCAGGGGTTGGAGAATCTAACACCCGACCTGAGCTGCTTCGGCAAGGTCATCGGCGGTGGCCTGCCCGTCGGCGCGTTCGGCGGCCGCGCCGAGGTCATGGACCTGCTCGCCCCGAACGGCCCGGTCTATCAGGCCGGCACCCTCTCGGGTAACCCGCTGGCGATGGCCGCAGGCCTGGCCCAGCTGCGCGAACTGGCGGGAGCGCGGACTTCAGTCCGCTCTGCTTCTTCCGACCGCTCTGATCCGTCTGGCCCCATTCCCAACGGCTACACCCGCCTCGACCAACTCGGCGCGCACTTTGAAACCGGCCTGCGCGCGCTGCTTTCCACCAAGGGGGTGCCCCACCGCCTCAACCGCGTGGGCTCGATGTTCTGCCTGTTTTTCACCGACCGCGACATCGTCAACGTCGCCGACGTCATGACCCAGGACCTCGCGTTCTTCAAAAAATTCTTCTGGGGGTGCCTAGAGAAGGGAATCTATCTGGCGCCCAGCCCATATGAGACGGGCTTCATTTCCCTCGCCCACACCGAGGCGGACCTGGACGACACGCTCAGCGTGTTCGACGAGGTGCTGGGGAAAATCTAGGCGCGCTCGTCTCCCGGAGTGCGAGTCTCCAAACTCGCCTGTCCAGGAGCTAGGCACACATCGGAGGCGCATTTCATGGGCGTGCGAGTCTGGAGACTCGCGCTCCCATTCCATCTCACTTGAAGATTGCAAGCAGCGGGCGGTGGTCCGAGGCGTCGATCCAGTGCGCGTCATCGATGAGGCGCGAGCCGCGGAAATCCACCTCGGGTCTGAGCGCGCGGGTCACGGCGATGAAGTCGAAGCGCGAGTAGATATCGTGCAGCGCCCAGTAGTGGGTCCAGGCTTCACCGCGCGAGTCCCTGAGCGGCATGGCGGTGAGATAGCCCGGATCGCTGTAACTGCCAGTGACGATTTTGAAGCTCGGGCTCGGGCGGGTGTCGTTGAAATCGCCATACACGATGAGCCGGGCTTGGGCGTCGGACTCGAGGATTGCATCCACCTGGCGGCGCAGCAAGCGCGCCTCATGGACCCGCATTTGCTCCTGATCGGCATTCTCGATTTCGCGTTTGGATTTGAGATGGACGCCCAGAAAGCGATAGGATTTGCCATGGGATTGGAGCGAGGCATCGAGGATGCCGCGGCTGATGGCGAATGTTTGGCCGTTCATCTGGTATTGCGTGGCGGCGGGCTGCGCCGGCGCGATCAGCGGCCAGCGCGACAGCAGCGCGAGGTGGCGCACCGGGTCCGAGCCGCCCGTGTAGTGCGAATACGCGAGATCGAGCCCGGCGGCTTTGAGCGCTTGCTGGATTTCGGCCAGGTCCGCGACGCTGCCGATTTCACACAGGCCGATGACATCCGGGGTGTTGTTTGTTAGAATCTCGATCACCGCCTGTTTCTGGGTGGTGGGTTTGGGCGCGCTCGGAAGCAGTTTGCGGTCCAGATACCGGTCCATGGTCAGCCAGTTTTCCACGTTGTATGCGACAAAGCGCAGGCCGTCGCCGGCAGGTCCGGTGGTGGTAGGCCGTGGAGCAACCATGGCAGGAGCGGCGGCGGATGGTGACGCGGATGGCGATGGGTTGGCGGTCCCTCTGGCGGCAGACTGAGGGGCATCCGGGGTGTGCCACGCGGCAGTGCCGCTGCGTTTGCAACCCGTGACGGCGAG
>Ga0209499_1001742_pt1 | contig 14669 bp, 9 predicted proteins | sample C_130208_EF_Meta_FD_187306 | JGI IMG/M metagenome (GOLD analysis project Ga0209499, IMG submission 187306) | Freshwater microbial communities from Lake Croche, Canada to study carbon cycling - C_130208_EF_MetaG (SPAdes) (version 2) | ecosystem: Environmental > Aquatic > Freshwater > Lake | place...
AAAATATTTTACATCTAAAAAACGAGTGGTCTTATCTGCACGTTCTAATAATTTACCCATTTGGCCAAAGTGCCAACCTTCGCCCCTTGTGATGGTCGAATCGACTATGCCGTAAAATAGTTGGCTCCCGGATTTTATTTCCTCTAAAAATCCTTGGTAGCGCGATATTTCCCAATTTTTACTTCCCTCCACCCGATCTTTTACCTTCCAATAGATTTGGTTGACATACTCCCACATTTCTTTTGATATACTTTCTCGAATGGTACGGGCATTTTCACGTGCACTATATAAACACGATAAAATGGAATTGGGATTATTCACGTCAAAGGTCATGAAGTGCAATACATTTTCACGATTGGCCACGGGATAATGTTCGAAAAAATTGAAGTGATCAGCCGTTGCTACAATCAAGGGTTCCCATTGTTCAGGCACATTAGGAGGAAGGTCTAAAGCTAGATTAAAATTAACGGAGATGAAGCGCGCGTAATTATCCGCTCGTTCAATGTAACGATTCATCCAATAAATGGAGTTAGCAACCCGACTTAGCATAGGCTTAAATTTTTATTAAATGCTTGATTATCCGAAGGATGCTTAAAATTATTGTTTTTTTTGAGACTACCATAACGCAAGGACTTAATTTAAATATACTCTATTAATTCTTCATTTTATCCTTGTTTTATTCCCATAAATTTGGTCAAATGTTGTATTTTTACGGTGTTTTGTTTTTTTCGAAATCTATGTTTTATCAAAATATACTCAAGCCTCTTTTATTTTTACTTAATCCTGAGCAGGCTCATTTTGTAGTCGTCCATGGTTTGAAGTTGATAATGAAAGTTCCAGGTGTTTCTTTAATTTTCAAATGGATCTATGGATTTGAGGATAAAAATTTAGTTCGAGAAGTATTTGGTTTGAGATTTGAAAACCCGGTTGGTTTAGCCGCGGGATTTGATAAGGACGCATATTCGGTGGATGATTATGCTAATCTTGGATTTGGGTTTATTGAGGTAGGAACTGTTACGCCTAAGGCGCAAGCTGGCAATCCTGAGCCTCGGCTTTTTCGTTTGCCAACAGATGAGGCATTAATTAATCGAATGGGTTTTAACAATGACGGGATGTTGGCCATGCAAAAGCGGTTGGCTGCTAGGAAATCGATGGTAATTGTAGGCGGTAACCTAGGCAAGAATAAACTTACCCCGAATGAAGAAGCAGATGAGGATTATTGCCAAAGTTTTGAGGCTTTGTTTGATGAGGTAGATTATTTTGCTGTCAATGTAAGTTCGCCCAATACGCCTAATTTAAGGGCTTTACAAGAAAAAGAGCCCTTGAAAAAGTTGTTAATAAGGTTACAGAAATTGAATCACAGTCAATTAAAACCCAAGCCAATCTTATTGAAAATTGCCCCAGATTTAAGCAATGAGCAATTAGATGATGTAATCGAGATTGTGCTTGAAACTAATTTAGCCGGGATAATTGCCACTAATACGACCATTTCAAGGGAGGGCCTGAAGTCTTCTAATAGCTTAGCTAATGAAATGGGTGGCTTGAGTGGCCGGCCCTTGCGACAAAGGTCTACGGAAGTGATTGCCTATTTACATAGCAAGTCGAAAGGTAAAATTCCTATTATTGGTGTGGGTGGAATTCATTCTGCTGAGGATGCGATAGAAAAATTGAAAGCAGGGGCATGTTTAATTCAGCTATATTCTGGATTTGTTTATGAAGGGCCGGGATTGATAAAAAAAATTAATCAGGCAGTCCTAAAAAATGGATTATAAAATGATTTTGTAAATCAAATCAAATAGGCGAAATTTATACATTAAAATACGTTTTTATTTATGGCCAAAAAGATCGTCAATACATCAAACACGCTTCAAATTAATTTTGAAAAGGGAGCCAAAAAGGACCGTGCGACTGGTCCGGTTTTATTCCGATTTCAAATTATTTTTGCGGCTTTTTTGTTTGGGATTGCCACTTTATTATTGGTCGCTTTTACCTCTAATTTTTTTGTCGGTGTCGCTGATCAAAGTGAATTAGAGCTAGGGTCAATCGATGTATTAAATGGGTCTGATATCCCCGTGAAGAACTTTGCTGGTTTGTTAGGAGCTAAAATTGCCCATTTCTTTTTGTTCAGGACTTTTGGTTGGTCTTCTTTTTTATTAATTCCCCTCTTTTATTTATCTGCCTTAAAATTAGGTTTTAAGCGTGAAATATATCCCTTAGACCGACTATCCTGGCAGGTCTTATTTTACATTATTTGGGGAAGTTTACTGGCGGGTTTTTTAGTTTTCCATTTGGACTTGCCTCATTCTTTGGGCGGGGGAGTGGGCTTTTTTGTTAATGAAAAACTGAACCAATTGTTAGGCTATCTTTCTGTATTTCTTATTTTATTTGTAGGTTTTGTCTTCCTCGTTATCTTTTATCAGTTGAATCCTAAGTCTACAAAGGCGGTATCGGGATTAACTCAAGCTAATGATTCTGGGGATGTAGCTGATGGCATGCCAACTGAGTTTCCGGATAATTTTGTGGATGAAGATGGACCTAGTATTCATGAGGATAATGAAGATTTGGAAGTCTTTAGGCCGATTGTACCTCCAGAAAAAGGGGAAGAATCTGGTCCAGGACAAACAACATTACCCAATAAAGTAGCTGCTGAGGATGACTTATCGTTCACTTATAAGGTGGCTGTGGACGAAACCCCTGTCGAAGACGTAGAGGATTCTAGCTTAGCTGGACAAGAACTTAAGGCCAATGATTTGGTTCAACAGTTTGGTTTATATGATCCTACGGCAGATTTACCTAAATATGTATATCCCACGTTGGATTTGTTGAAGGAGTATGATCAGAAAAATCAAACGACTCAAGTGACGATGGATGAATTGAAGGAGAATAAGGAGAAGATTGTTGAAACTTTATTGAACTATGGCATTGGTATTCAGAAGATTGAGGCTACGATTGGGCCAACAGTCACTTTATACGAGATTATTCCTAAGGCTGGCATACGTGTAAGTAAAATAACATCTTTGGAGGACGATTTATCACTTTCTTTAGCCGCCATGGGGGTTCGGATTATAGGCCAAATGCCGGGAAAAGGTACGATAGGGATTGAGGTGGCCAACAAAAATAGGGAAATGGTTCCTGTTCGAGCCGTGATTGGTTCAGAGAAGTTTCAAAAATCGACATACGATTTACCCGTTACCTTGGGTAAAACAATTTCAAATGAAATTTTTGTGGCCGATTTAGCTAAAATGCCACATTTATTAATGGCCGGAGCAACAGGCCAAGGAAAGTCGGTCGGATTAAACATGTTGTTAACTTCTTTGATTTATAAAAAGCATCCAGCTACGTTAAAATTTGTTTTGGTGGATCCGAAAAAAGTTGAACTTTCTTTATTCAATAAATTAGAGCGACACTTTTTAGCTTGTCTTCCAGATTCAGAGGAGGCCATAATTACGGATACGAAGAAAGTAGTTAATACGCTCAATTCACTTTGCAAGGAGATGGATATGCGTTATGATAAACTAAAGGATGCAGGTTGTCGAAACATTAAGGAATATAATCAGAAGTTTATTAACCGCCGTTTGAATCCCAATGAGCATGATTTTATGCCCTATATTGTGTTGGTCATCGATGAACTTGCGGATTTAATGTTGACAGCTGGTAAAGAAGTGGAACATCCCATAGCTCGATTGGCACAGTTGGCCCGTGCGATAGGCATCCACTTAGTCGTTGCCACCCAGCGACCTTCTGTCAATGTGATTACGGGTACGATTAAGGCGAATTTCCCAGCTCGATTATCATTTAAAGTCATGTCTAAAATTGACTCCAGAACGATTTTGGATGCGGGGGGGGCAGACCAATTGGTGGGGATGGGCGATATGCTTTTATCGATGGGTTCTGAAGTGATACGATTACAATGTGCATTTGTGGATACGCCTGAAGTGGAAGAAATATGCGAGTTTATTGGAAACCAACAAGGTTATGCGTCTGCTTACTTATTGCCTGAGCCTGACTCTGAGGAAATGGGAGGGCAAGATCGGGGCGACTTTGATCCAGCAAATCGAGATTCCTTTTTTGAGGAGGCGGCTCGGTTAGTGGTGATGCACCAACAAGGAAGCACGTCTTTGATTCAACGAAAATTGAAATTGGGCTATAACCGAGCGGGCCGGTTGATTGACCAATTAGAGTCGGTAGGTATTGTGGGATCTTTTGGTGGATCTAAGGCTAGAGAGGTATTGGTTAAGTCTGAAACGGAGTTAGAAGAAATATTAAAAAATCTATAAAATTGGTATGAAAAAATTATTATTCATTGTTATTAGTTTAGGTATCTCATGGAGTTCATTTGGCCAATCTTCCAATGCACTAGCCATTGTGGATGGCATGCAAAAAATGTATAAATCGCTTCCTTCTTTTTCAGCTAATTTTTCTTACCAGACGGATGGAAGTGGGGTGATGTCGGGGTCGATTACGGTGAGGGGCACCAAATTCAGGTTAAAAACAGCAGGTCAAGAAATTTTTAATAACGGGAAAGAGGTGTCTACCTACATAAAGGAAATTAATGAAGTAAATATATCTGGCTTTGACCCTGAAGAAGGCGATTTGAATCCTGCTAAGATTTACTCATTTGACAAGAAGCAATATAAAATTAATTTGGTTTCTGAGGTTGCTGGCGTTTCAACGTTGGAATTAGCGCCAAACACGAAGTCGGCCCAAATTCAAAAGATTAGCTTAAAGATTGAATCTGCTGGCTTTAAAGTAAAGGAGTGGACTATTGTCAATAAAGCTGGAAAAAAACAGAATTTTAAGATTACCAAGTTCAATCCCAATGCTGGCGTGGATGACGCCTATTTCACTTTCAATAAAAAAACATTTCCGGGTGTATCGGTCAATGACCTTCGGTAAATACGAGTCTTTAGGAAACCGTTTCGAGTATAAGTTGGCGCATAATCTCCAGCCCATCCGTATTATTTAAATCGGGGTCAGCGGCTCTTTCAGGATGTGGCATAAGCCCAAACACATTTCTCTGCTCATTGCATATACCAGCAATATTTAAGAGACTACCATTTGGATTTGCAGTTTCATTGATATCTCCATTCTCATCACAATAATAGAATAGGATTTGATCGTTGGCTTTTAAACTGGCCAAGGTTTTTTCATCTGTAAAATACCTACCCTCCGCATGTGCAATGGGTATTTTAAAAGCTCTATTTAAATCAAGTTCTTGAGTTAACAAGGAATGGTTAGTGGCGGCCTTTAAGTATATATTTTTTGATATAAATTTCTGCGAGTTATTTCTAAGGAGTACGCCAGGAAGTAAATGGGCTTCAACTAATACTTGAAATCCGTTACATATTCCCATGAGATAACCCCCGTTTTTAGCATGTGCAATCACATGTTCCATGATAGGTGAAAATCGGGCAATAGCTCCAGATCGAAGGTAGTCCCCATAAGAAAATCCACCGGGGATAATGATGAAATCGCAAGATTGTAGATCTGTTTCTTTGTGCCAAAGTTTTACAGCCTCGTGGCCCAAACTTTCAATAACTCCTACAGTGTCATCATCGCAATTAGAACCAGGAAATACTAAAACGCCAAATTTCATATTTTTTATTTCAAATTATCTTCAAAAATACGGCTTTTTGTTAAATTTTTAAACAAGATAAGTTCCTTTTATTTTTGTAAATATTTTCACGACGGGGCTTGGGTTAAAAAAAAAGCTGCATGGTTTATATGCAGCTTTTAAATATAAAATTAAATGTGGCCTAGTAGCGATAATGCTCTGGCTTGAATGGTCCGTTCTCAGGAACGCCAATGTAATCTGCTTGCTCTTTTTCTAAGACTTCTAATTTAGCGCCGATATGAGCTAAATGCAAGAAAGCTACTTTCTCATCCAAATGTTTAGGTAAGATGTACACTTTATTTTCATAATTAGCTGAGTTAGCCCAAAGTTCTAATTGAGCCAAGGTTTGATTACAGAAAGAATTTGACATCACAAAAGAAGGATGACCCATCGCACAACCAAGGTTGACTAAGCGTCCTTCTGCTAATACGATTACATTTTTACCATCGATGGTATACATGTCGACCTGTGGTTTGATTTGGTCTTTAGTTTGACCATAATTTTTATTTAACCACTCCATGTCGATTTCATTATCGAAGTGACCAATGTTACAAACGATAGCTTTATCCTTCATTAACTTAAAGTGACGATCACGAATGATTTTCACATTACCTGTTGCGGTAACAAAAATATTAGCTCTCGTGGCTGCTTCATCCATCGGAACCACCTCAAACCCATCCATCGCAGCTTGAAGTGCACAAATTGGATCGATTTCAGTGACTAAAACTCGGCAACCAGCCCCTTTTAAAGATTCAGCAGAACCCTTTCCTACATCTCCATAACCTGCTACCACGGCTACTTTACCGGCTAACATTAAATCTGTCGCCCGGCGAATGGCGTCTACTAAAGACTCTTTACAGCCATATTTATTATCAAACTTAGATTTAGTCACTGAATCATTGACGTTAATTGCTGGCAAAAACAATGTACCATTCTTCATGCGCTCATACAGTCGATGAACTCCGGTGGTCGTTTCTTCAGAAAGACCTTTAATCGCCTCAATTAATTCTGGATATTCATCAAAAACCATATTGGTTAAATCACCTCCATCATCTAAAATCATGTTTAATGGTTGCTTATCTTCTCCAAAAAATAGAGTTTGTTCGATACACCAATTGAATTCCTCTTCATTCATGCCTTTCCAAGCGTAAACAGGAATTCCCGCGGCGGCTATCGCTGCTGCAGCATGATCTTGTGTTGAGAAGATGTTACATGAAGACCAAGTTACCTCTGCTCCTAATGCGATTAAAGTTTCAATTAAAACGGCTGTCTGAATTGTCATGTGCAAGCAACCTGCGATGCGTGCTCCCTTCAAGGGTTGAGCTGCTCCGAATTCTTTTCTCAATGCCATCAGACCTGGCATTTCAGCTTCTGCTAATTGAATTTCTTTACGACCCCAATCGGCCAATGCAATATCTTTTACCTTAAATGGTACATAAGTACCTGCTGCTGATGCCATATTTTTTATTCTTGTTATCTTAATAAAGTGCAAATTTAATCTTTTTTTTCTTCTGACGCAAAATCTAATTGAGCTCCTATTTAACGATTAAATGTCTGACTTGATTTTTTTGTTTTTAAACGGTCAAAAAAGGAAGAACACTTTCTAATTGGATTCCTCTTGAACCTTTAATTAGGATAAATGAACTCTTGATTGGATGATCTTGAAGCCAATTATGTAGTCCGAACTTATCTGGAAAATAAAATGCTTGTGGTAAATGAATGAGTGCATGCTGCATTTGTTCACCCACTAATAATATTTTTTCAAATGGGAAGGTTGAAATTAATTTCCCCAATTCGGCGTGTTCCATCATCGATTCTTCGCCTAATTCAAACATGTCACCTAAGATTAAAACTTTTGGTTTGTTTTCGGTACCTGCAAAATGACTGATCGCAACTTGCATCGAAGTAGGATTGGCATTATAAGCATCCATTAATACCTGATTACTTCCTGATTTGATGAATTGAGATCGGTGGTTAGCCGGTTGGTAATTAGCAATGCCATGATTGCAAGCTGAATCAGTCAATTTAAAATGCTTTCCTATGGCGATGGCCATTTGGATGTTTTCATAATTGTATACTCCGGGTAAATGAGTTGTTATTTTTTCACCTGAGTCGGTCTGGTAAATGATAGTGGGTGTTGATGTAACTAACCTAATAGGCATTTCTTGATTGGCCAAAATCGTCTTATTAAAGACTCTATCGGCATGCATTTCGTGAACTACATTTTTGACTTCGGGTAAAAATACAGTTGACGCGTGATCAGACAAATAGTCAAATAATTCTCCTTTTCCCTTTTTTACCCCTTCAATTCCTCCAAAACCCTCTAAATGGGCTTTGCCAATATTGGTAATTAAGCCATGTGTGGGTTGAGCGATATCGACTAATTCTCTGATGTCTCCTTGTTTATTAGCCCCCATTTCTATAACAGCAATTTCGTCGCTAGGCTTGATCGAGAGAATAGACAATGGAACACCTATATGGTTGTTTAGATTACCAGCAGTTGCAAAACATTGATATTTTTGCGATAACACGGAAAAAATAAGCTCTTTCGTAGTGGTTTTACCGTTGGAACCCGTAAGGCCAATGATGGGGATAGGCAAGGTTTTTCGGTATTGAAGGGCTAAATCTTGCAAAGCTTTTAGGCAATCTTGAACCAACAAAGTTTTTTTCCCTTGGTCAAATTGTGGATCATCAATGACTGCATAGGATGCTCCTTTATCTAAGGCTTCTTTCGCAAGTATGTTGGCATTAAAATTAGGCCCTTTTAATGCAAAAAAGAGATTTCCTTTTTCTATTTTCCGAGTGTCGGTTGATATACCTGTGGAGGTTAAAAATTTGTCTAAAAGCAATGAATTTAACACCTTCATTTTCTATTTAATGCTCCAATTTGCATATTGCGAACACAAATATCGAATGAAAAATTTAGTTTTCCTTTTTTTACTAGTTTTAAGTGCTCAAATTTTGGGTCAAAGCCTTCAATTTAAGTTCAATCAGGATATTAATGTCTCGAACGGCCAAGGGATTTTAAAAAATGCATGGGCAGGGGGATTAAATGCGGTGCAATTTGCTCAAATGGATTTAAATGGGGATGGCTTTGAGGATGTGTTGGCATTTGACCGAACGAATCAAAAGTTATTTACTTACATAAATAAATCAACGATAGGTGGGGCCATCGTATTAGCCTATGATCCAAACTTTGAGAAATATTTCCCTTTAATTGAAAATTGGTTAATCCTTTGTGATTTTGATGGGGATAAAAGAAAGGATCTTTTTACATCGACGTCAGCCGGAGTCAAGGTTTATCGTAATATTTCTGTGGGGTCAAATTTAAAATTTGAGCTGTTTTCTGAGGCACTGTTTAGTGAAGGATTTTCGAGTAAAATTAATTTGTATGTGGCCGCATCTGACATACCTGCGATCGGAGATTTAGATGGGGATGGGGACATAGATATTTTATCTTTTGAACCCGGTGGACATTACCTGGAATTTCACAAAAATATGTCGAAGGAGAAAACAGGCCAAATGGGACTGCAATTCGAGAAAGTAGGCGATTGTTGGGGTAATTTCATTCACTCTGACTGCCGAGATATTTTATTTGGTGTCCCCTGTTATGCTTTTGGAAATTCGTCCATCGCCTTAAATTCTATATTGTCGCCGTCTAAAACTATGCATACGGGCAATAGTTTAAGCTTGTTAGATTTAAATAAGGATGGAATTAAGGATTTACTGTTTGGTCATGTTACTTGTCCCAACCTCGTTTTTTTACAAAATTCAGGAAATATTAGCCAGGCTAATTTTTTGAAGGCAGATTTTGATTTTCCCACAAAAAATCCTGTTTCGGTTCCTTTTTTTGCCGCTGCTTTTCCATTGGATTTGAATGGGGATGGGCAAATGGAATTACTAACATCTACCAATGCTGCTGATAATGGCGGATATATGCAAGATTTTCAAAAATCGATTTCTTTGTATCAATTCGAAAAGGGGGAATGGATATTACAATCCAAAAATTATTTGCAGTCTGACATGATTGACGTGGGAGAGGGTGCATCTTGTGTTTGGTGGGATGGAGATCATGATGGGGATTTAGACTTGTATGTAGGAAATTCTGGAATTAGGACTGCTGCAGGTGTTCGAGCCTCTATTTATTACTATGAAAATATAGGAACGATTAAAAAACCTGAATTGCTGTTCAAAACAGATGATTTTGGTGGTCTCTCGAAACTAATTCAAGGAACGGATATTCAGTTGTCTTTGGCCGATCTTGTTTCTTCTGGCCGGCGCCAACTCGTCATATCGATTCAAACATTTTTAGGACCGGAAATTCGGTATTGTCATTCAAATATTTCTGGTTTCGATAAATTTAGCCTTTCCGGCTTATCTTATGGCGATCGGCCTTTATTTATAGATTGGAATCTTGATGGCCGCTTGGATTTATTGATTTTAGAAAAAATGGGACTAATTCGGAGTTATGATGAGTCTTTTTTGAAAATACTGAATGCTGATTGGAGTGGTTTTTCAAAAAAAACAGATTGGACTTTACAATCATTTACACTTGCAGATGCAGATTTAGATGGACGCTTGGATTTTATTGGAATTGATAAATCAGGTCGTTTACATGTGGGTATTTTAGACTCTAAGTCATCGATGATTAGTTGGCAAGCCGACGCCAATCTTGAGTCCTTTAATTTTGGTCAAAAGGCAATGGTATCCACGTCTGATTGGAATCAAGATGGCTTGGTAGATATAAATGTGGGCTTGGCTTCAGGAGGCGTACAGCTATTACAAAATAAATTCATGTCTGAATTATCTACGAATGTTGAACATTCTTCCCTTCATATATGGCCAAATCCTAGTAAGGAATATGTTCAAATCATGGCGAATGAAAATGGTTTGTTTGAGGTGATTGATTTTACGGGTAAAATAATAATAACGAATGTTCAAATTGAAAAAATGGTTCCAGCTAGAATTGACGTTTCCCGCATCTCAAAAGGTACCTATTTCTTAAAATTCACTTCGACAAAAAACCAAATTAGTCACAAGAAGTTATTGGTTGATTAGAAAAATTTTGGGAAACCTAAAATAATTTGTCGGAGACTGACGATGATAATTACCAATCCGACCAAAATCATCATGGATTTCACTGGGAGTTTATTGGCTAGTTTAGCTGCAATAGGCGCGGCAACAACCCCGCCAAGAATTAGGCCAATGATCACTTGCCAATAGCCTAAGCCAATGACCGTGAAAAAGGTAATGGATGAGGCCAATGAAACAAAAAACTCGGTCAAATTTACACTACCAATAGTGTATTTTGGATGCCTCCCCGATGCAATGAGTGTAGATGAAACAATGGGTCCCCAACCGCCACCGCCGATCGAGTCAAGGTAACCCCCAATAAGTGCAAGCACTCCTACACGTTTGAGTGGACGCTTTTCTATTCTTTTAATCAATGCTTTTCGAATGATGATACCACCTAAAAACAAGGTGTAAATTGACACAATGGGTTTTATTAATGAGGAATACTCTTCCAAACTTGATAAAACGTAGGCCCCTAAAATAGCCCCAATGATACCTGGAATAACCAATGTTTTAAATAATTTAGAATTAACATTTCCAAATTTCAAGTGCATATAACCTGAAACACCCGAGGTGAATACTTCTGAGGCATGGACTGAGGCGGATGCGGCGGCTGGTGTTATGCCCACGGACAATAAAAAAGTGGTTGCGGTAACTCCATAAGCCATACCCAGTGCGCCGTCAATCATTTGGGCGACAAATCCACCGGCTATATAGTATAGGATTTCAGAGTTAACAGAATTGAAAAAAGCGATTAAATTTTCTGTGGTTAAATAACTAAAAAGGAGATGGCCTACGATCATTAGGCCTAATGCATTACTTAAATGAATGATGATTTCAGTTGCACTTCTTTCTCTTTTCCAAATAATCTGAAGGGCTTTGTAAAGGCTTGGAAAATTTTTGTTGAAGTTGCTCGGCTCTGAGGGTAAAGACATAATTAAATTTTATTCTCTACAAATTTAATAGACTTTACTTAATCTACCAATAAAGTAGAGTAAATATTTTTTCGCAAAAAAGACTTAATTTGCGAGTTCTTTAAATGATTATATAAATTTTATGCGTACAGAGTATCAGTTTCGTGAGATTGAGAAGCAATGGCAATCTTTTTGGGAGAAAAATGAAACATTCAAATCTCAAATAAATAAAAATAAACCCAAGTATTATGTACTTGACATGTTTCCATATCCCTCTGGAGCTGGATTGCATGTGGGACATCCACTGGGTTATATCGCATCGGATATTATTTCACGCTATAAAAGGCTCATGGGTTTTGAGGTTTTGCATCCTATGGGTTTTGATTCATTTGGGTTACCCGCAGAACAATATGCGATTCAAACGGGTCAGCATCCTGCAGTGACGACTGAAAATAATATTGCAAAATACATTGAGCAATTGAAAAACATGGGTTTTTCGTTTGATTGGTCGCGCGAAGTGCGGACTTCTGATGCTTCATATTATAAGTGGACGCAGTGGATTTTCATGAAGTTATTTAATTCGTGGTATAATCAAGAAACAGATCAGGCTGAGTCGATTGACACCTTGACTGAAATTTTGACTAAAAAGGGCTCTTTAAATCTTCGGGCTGTTTGTGATGAGGACTTGCCAAGAATATCAGCCGATGAGTGGAATTCTTTTTCAGATGAAGAGCAATATAAATATACTTTGGGCTTTCGATTGGCTTATTTAGATGATTCTGTGGTCAATTGGTGTCCTGCCATGGGTACGGTATTAGCTAATGATGAGGTTAAAGATGGTTTTTCTGAACGAGGTGGTTATCCAGTGGAGCAGAAAAAAATGCGTCAATGGTCAATGCGAATTACGGCTTATGCAGACCGATTACTAACTGGTTTGGATGCGGTTGATTGGTCGGATTCCATTAAGGAGCAGCAAAGGAATTGGATAGGGAAATCGATCGGAGCCGAGGTTAGCTTTGACATTGAAAATGTTGTTGACAAAAAAATTAAAGTCTTTACCACCCGCGTTGACACGATTTATGGTGTTTCTTTTATGGTGTTAGCTCCTGAGCATGAATGGGTTGACTCACTGACAACTCCAGAACAAAAATCTGCTGTAGCCGAATATGTAAAATGGACTCAATCAAGGTCTGAATTGGATCGGGTTTCTGAAGTGAAGCAAATTTCCGGTGTTTTTACAGGTACCTATGTGATCAATCCGGTTAATCAAACGCGTATACCTTTGTATTTAGCTGATTATGTGTTGGCGGGATATGGAACGGGTGCGGTGATGGGTGTGCCGTCCGGGGACCAACGAGATTGGGATTTTGCTACTCATTTTGATTTGCCTATTATTCCTATTTTAGATGCTCAAAAAGGAATTGAAAAGCAGGCTGACGCGACCAAAGAGGGGCTTTATATTAATTCAAATATCATAAACGGTTTAACTTACAAAGAAGCTACGAATACGTTAATATCTTGGTTGGAGCAAGGTGGAATAGGGAAGGGTAAGATTCAATATCGAATGCGAAATGCTGTTTTTTCTCGCCAACGATATTGGGGGGAACCGGTTCCTGTTTATTTTAAACCAACGATTACAGGGGAATTGTTACCTTATTTGATTGATGAATCTGATTTACCACTCGAGTTACCCAAAATAGATAAATATTTGCCGACTGAAACTGGTGAACCTCCTTTGGGGCGTGCATCTTTGGAGTGGAAATATAAAAACCAATATGAATATGAATGGTCAACGATGCCTGGTTGGGCCGGTTCTTCTTGGTATTGGTATCGCTATATGGATTCTAAAAATAAAGATGAATTCGCTTCTAAGGAAGCTGTAGAATATTGGAAGGCCGTTGACCTGTACATTGGAGGATCTGAACATGCTACTGGTCATTTACTTTATAGTCGTTTTTGGAATAAATTTTTGAAGGATTTAGGCTTAGTCCCTGAAGAGGAATTTGCTAAAAAATTAATCAACCAAGGGATGATTCAAGGCCGATCCAATTTTGTTTATCGGTTAAAGGATTCTGAAAAGGTTACTTTTGTTTCATTTGGATTAAAAGAAAAATATCAGGTAGCTGCATTACATGTGGACGTAAACATTGTCGAGAATGATATTTTAGATGTGGAGGCATTTAAAAAGTCCAGAAATGATGTGCCCGTTGATGCTGAATTTATCCTTGAAGGGGGTAAATATATATGCGGCTGGGAAGTTGAAAAAATGTCTAAATCGAAATATAATGTGGTTAACCCAGATGATTTGATTTTGAAATATGGAGCGGACACATTGCGGGTATATGAAATGTTTTTGGGCCCGTTGGAGCAATTTAAACCTTGGAATACGAATTCAATTTCTGGATCACATAATTTTCTCCGGAAGGTTTGGCGATTATTCTTCGACGAAAATACTCAGGCTAGTAAGTTGGTGAATGAAACCGCCTCAGCCGATGAACTTCGTGTACTTCATACCGCCATTAGAAAAGTGAAGGACGACCTAGATCGTTTCTCATTTAATACAGTGGTTTCGACACTCATGATCTGCGTCAATGATTTGGGCCAACTAAAATGCCACAAAAAATCAGTATTGAAGGAGTTATTAATTTTATTATCTCCTTACGCTCCCCATATAGCAGAGGAATTATGGGTTGCGCTCGGAGAATTACCCGGCCAAATATCTTATGCTAAATTCCCAGAATTTAATCCTGCTTTTTTAAATGAAGATTCCTTTAAATACCCAATTTCTTTTAACGGAAAAGTTAAATTAACGCTAGATTTTTCAAGCACCGCTTCTCCAAGTGACATAGAATCAGGGGTATTGGCTAACGAGCAGGTGATAAAAATATTAGCAGGTGTTTCCCCCTCTAAAGTAATTGTAGTTCCTAAACGAATCGTTAATATCGTCTTGGGAAAATAGTTTTATTTACTTGGCTAAAAGCATCTCCAATGCTTTTAAAAAGGTAATGATGAAAGCTAGTAAGCCAATACTCCATTTCATGGATTTATGGATAGCCACTTGAATTTCT
>Ga0209499_1001748_pt1 | contig 14624 bp, 26 predicted proteins | sample C_130208_EF_Meta_FD_187306 | JGI IMG/M metagenome (GOLD analysis project Ga0209499, IMG submission 187306) | Freshwater microbial communities from Lake Croche, Canada to study carbon cycling - C_130208_EF_MetaG (SPAdes) (version 2) | ecosystem: Environmental > Aquatic > Freshwater > Lake...
GCGACCCTCAGATCAGACGAGCTCGATGCGCGCCATCGGGGCGTTGTCCCCAGGACGCGGGCCGAGCTTGAGGATCCGGGTGTAGCCACCAGGACGCTCGACGTAGCGGGGGCCGATCTCCGCGAAGAGCTTGTGTGCCATGTCGCGGTCACGGATCAGGGCAACGACGCGGCGCTGGTTAGCCACACCACCCTTGGCTGCAGCAGTGATGCACTTCTCGGCGACAGGGCGAAGCGCCTTGGCCTTGGCCTCGGTTGTCACCACGAACTCGGCGGCGATGAGGCTGGCGACGAGGTTCCCCATCATTGCCTTCTGGTGCGAGGCAGATCCGCCGAAGCGCTTGCCCTTGGTCGGTGTCCCGCGCATGTCAGTCCTCCGTGGTGCGCAGTGCCAGACCGCGCTCGTCGAGTCGGGCGTTCACGTCGTTGAGCGACGTGGCACCGAAGTTGGTGATGCTGAGTAGGTCCTTCTCGGCGCAGTTGACCAGTTCCCCGATCGAGTTGATCCCGGCGCGCTTGAGGCAGTTCCGAGCCCGCTCGGTCAATCCGAGGTCCTCGATCCGAGCGTCGAGCTCGCTTGAACTTCCCAGTGCAGCGCCGACGTCACCGAGCTCAAGGCCCTGCGGCTCATCATCAAGCGTGGCGACCAGGTTCACGAGCGAAGCCAGGGTGGCGCCCGCCGAGGCGATGGCCTCACGGGGGCTGATGGTGCCGTCGGTCTCGATGTCGAGGACGAGGCGGTCGAAGTCGGTCGACTGCTCGACCCGCACCGGCTCGATCGTGTAGGTCACCCTCCGCACCGGCGAGAAGATCGAGTCGACTGGAATCACGCCGATCACATTGGTCCGCTTGTTTCGGTCCGCAGAGACATAGCCCCGGCCTCGATCGACGGTGACGTCGACGGAGAGCTTGCCCTTGGCGTTCACCGTGGCGATGTGCAGCTCCGGGTTGAGGATCTCGACGTCGCCCGAGACCTGAAGGTCAGCGGCAGTCACGTCAGCCGGACCCTTCTTGTCAAGGCGGATCACGACGGGCTCATCGCTCGTCACCCTCAGCAGGAGGTCCTTGAGGTTCAAGATGACGTCGGTGACGTCTTCCTTGACTCCCTCAATGGTGTCGAACTCGTGCAGGGCATCGTCGAAGCGCAACTGGGTGACAGCCGCGCCTGGGATCGACGAGAGCAACGTGCGCCGCAGCGAGTTGCCGAGGGTGTGGCCGAAGCCGGGGTCAAGGGGTCCGACGGCAAACTGCTGACGGTTCCCCTGCTCCTCGTCGATGGCCTCGACGGTAGGACGCTGGATGATGAGCATGGTGCTGGCTCCTCGTGTGTAGAAGTCGAGAGGTGGGTGGGTTACTTGGAGTACAGCTCGACGATGAGCTGCTCCTGGACGGGCTCGTGGATGTTCTCCCGAATCGGCGGGTGAAGCACGGTGACCTCGAAGCCATCCTGCGCGGCCTCAAGCCACGGCGGGAGCTGGTTGTCGAGGGTGTCACGGTTGCGACGGACGTGGAAGTTCTCCCGGGTCGATCCCTTGAGGACCACGACGTCACCCTTGCGGACACGGTACGACGGGATGTTCACCCGCTTGCCGTTCACCGTCACGTGTCCGTGGCGAACGAGCTGGCGAGCCTGGTTGCGGCTTGCACCCCATCCGGCACGGTAGGCCACGTTGTCGAGGCGAAGCTCGAGCATGATCAGCAAGTTCTCGCCGGTGATCCCCTCACGACGGTTAGCCTCCTCGTAGAGGTTGCGGAACTGCGTCTCGAGAAGGCCGTAGATACGGCGAGCCTTCTGCTTCTCACGAAGCTGCGAGAGGTACTCGGAGCCCTGGCGCATACGGTCACGACCGTGCTCGCCCGGGGGGTAGTTGCGACTGGCGCGGTCGGTGACCTGGTCAGAGACCGGGCACTTCATGGAGTAGCAGCGCTCTCCCTTGAGGAACAGCTTCGTGCGCTCTCGACGGCAGAGCCGGCAGACGGGACCTGTGTAGCGGGCCATGAGTTCTTCTTCTCTCTTAGACCCGGCGCCGCTTCTTGGGGCGGCAGCCGTTGTGGGGGATGGGGGTGACGTCCTTGATGCCAGCGACCTCGATGCCAGCGGCAGCGATAGACCGAATGGCGGTCTCACGACCGGAGCCGGGGCCCCGGACGAAGACATCGACCTTGCGGACGCCGTGCTCCATGGCCTTCTTGGCCGCCTGCTCGGCAGCCAGCTGGGCAGCGAAGGGGGTCGACTTGCGCGATCCCTTGAAGCCCACATTGCCAGCCGAGGCCCATGCGAGCACATTGCCCTCAGGGTCGGTGATGGAGATGATCGTGTTGTTGAACGAGCTCTTGATGTGCGCAACGCCGAAGGCGATGTTCTTGCGCTCCCGACGACGCGGGCGCCGGGTTCCCTGGGGCTTTGCCATTACTTCTTGACCTTCTTCTTCCCGGCCACAGTCTTCTTCGGGCCCTTCCTGGTGCGAGCATTGGTGTGGGTCCGCTGTCCGTGGACCGGAAGGCCCTTGCGGTGGCGAACGCCCTGATAGCAGTTGATCTCCATCTTGCGGCGGATGTCTTGTGCGACATCACGACGGAGGTCACCCTCGACGGTCAGGTTCTGGTCAATCCAGGACCGGAGCGAGTTCACCTCTTCGTCGGTCAGGTCGCGCACCCGGGTGTCAGGGTTGATTCCCGTCTCGGCGAGTGCGTGCTTCGACGTGGTGAGCCCAACTCCGAAGATGTAGGTCAACGAGATTTCAACCCGCTTCTCACGGGGGATGTCGACTCCGGCGATACGTGCCATCTGGTCCTCTTCCTCAGCCCTGGCGCTGCTTGTGGCGCGGGTTCTCGCAGATGACGCGGACGTTCCCAGCCCGTCGGATCACCTTGCACTTTTCACACATCGGCTTGACGCTCGGTCGTACCTTCATGATTGTTCCTCTCGAACCGGTCGGGACTACTTGTACCGGTAGGTGATTCGCCCGCGGGTCAGGTCGTATGGCGTGAGCTCGACCTGGACCTTGTCCCCCGGCAGGATGCGGATGCGGTGCATCCTCATCTTCCCGGAACTGTGCGCGAGGACCTTGTGCCCGTTCTCCAGCTCCACTCGGAACATGGCATTGGGCAATGGCTCGACGACGGTCCCTTCGAGCACGATCGCATCTTCCTTGGGCTTGGGCAGTTCACTTCTCCTTGAAATCTGATGTCACAACACCACGGGGTGGGACGCTGTGAAGCATCTCGATCCACCACATTGGGGCCTGCCGCATGGTCGTCCCCGAAGGGCGCGACGAGCGGACTTCCATCTTACTCAGATCTGGCGCCAGCGCCAACCCGAACGACCATGGCAACCCAAACTTCGCACAGGCGACCCTCTCAGAACGTCTGTCCTCTCTGGCGAGTGCTTCACAAGTCACGACCGGCACCAGGGTCCAAGGGGCCCGAACGAGCGAGAGCCCAACTCGCTAGAGCGCGTCACTCGGTCGCCAACCTCCGGCGACATCTCATTCATCAGGCGACGAAGTCCCTTGTGGAGAAATGTCAGGTTCTGGTGATCGAAGACCCGGACGTCGCCGGCGTGGTCATGCATCGACATCTGTCCCGATCCATCTCGGACGCCGCCGTAGCCGAACTCTCTCGCCAGATCTCCACCAAGGCCACATGGCATGGGGTCGAGGTCCGATCGATCGAGTACTGCTTGGCTGATCAGAGCCGTCGTCGCATCTCGCAGTGATGGGCTAGTTCCCGCTCATTGCGATCCCGAGGATCGCCGACCCCACGACGACCGCCACACAGGCCACGGCAATGAAAGGTCCGGGATTGATTCGCGGCCGGGAATAGGTCACGGGGATCTGTCCCTGCGATGACGCAGGACTCTCACCCTCTGTATATTCGTCCAGCATCGCCGTCGTCCTCTCGGTCTCCCTCCACGATAGGACGATTCTCCCGACTTGGGCGCCCGTGCCCTCCGGTTGAGTCACTGTGCCGAGCTCGTGAGCGAACGCCGCATCGAGGCGATGTCGGCCGGAGAGGATCGAGCACGGCGGCCCGCAAGGCCTATCGACTGAACGAGTTGGAAAGATTCACGATCACCTTGGACCCACGATCTCTGAGGCTGGTTCGGCGGGAGATGCTCGAGAGGGTTCCCCACCGGGCGACCGAGACAATGCTTGTGGTCGAGTCGACCGGGAGGAATTCTCGACTCTGTTGCGTGACCTGCGGCGGAGCGGAGGACTTTCGGAGGCGGATGAAGATTTCCCCTCTCATGGTCCGCACCGCGAAGCGATCCACGGAGCGTCCTTCGATACGCCTCTTGCCGAGGGAGCGGACTTTTTTGACGGCCGGCATGAGACCTCGAAGGACACCGACCACATTGGGCTGACCCAAACTGGCCATCGGAGCGAACGGCCAAGCACCGAAGGACGCGAGCCTCGTCGACGGCCAGACCTTGCCGGGAGGAAGGTCGAATGCCACCGGGCCGGTGGTCCCCGCGGAACACCTCATGATCGGGTCGCCTGAGCCGGAGTCATCCGGTGGACATTTCGAGATCTGAGCGACCCGGGACAGCGGACCGAAGGCGTTGGGCGGCGAGGGGTCGGCATTTCAACCGCGACCGCGATGGCGGTTTGGCGGCTCTTCGGATTTGAGCGGGGCCAGGTGGTCCAACCACGGTCGTGCCCGAGATAATTGCCTGCCACCTTCCGGCACTTGAGGGATGCCCTCGGTCACAGCCGCTCATAGTATGAAATAGCACATAGATACAACGATCGAGGAGCTGCCGTGACTACCAACTACGTGATGAGGGTCTCTTCGAACGGACAGGTGTCGATTCCTGCTGAGGCGAGAGCACGGTGGAACGCCGACCGGGTCGTCGTCGTCGATCTCGGTGACCGAGTGGTGCTCCGCCCCCTGGCTGCAGAGCCAGTCGGTGCACTCAGGGGGAAGTATCGACGCGGCACCTTGAGCAGCGATCGGATCCGGCAGCGGTCAAGGATGGACGATGCTGCTCGAGAACGCAATCGGTGATTGTCCTCGACTCCTTCGCCGTCCTCGCTCTGCTGAAAGATGAGCCAGCCGCTGCGCTCGTTCAGCAGCTCGTCGAGTCTGGGGAGGACGTTGCGCTGACCGCCCTCGGCATCACCGCGGTCCTCGATCACCTTGTTCGACTTCTCGGAGCCGAAGAGGATGAAGCGGTGCTCGATTTAGCCCAGCTTGGTCTTGCTCCCCCAACGTCCGTTGACGCGGAAGTAGCTATGCACGCTGGTCTGCTCCGAGCCCGTCACTACCACCGAAAAGATCGAGCCGTGAGCCTGGCCGACTGTGTTGCGGCGGTGATCGCTCGATCAACGAGCTCTCAGCTGGCCTCAGCCGATCCACATCTCCTCGACCTGTGTCGAGATGAAGGGATCGCTTTCATTGCACTTCCTGACAGCACTGGGCGCACGTGGTCGCCCTAAACGCCGGGTAGGTGGGGCACTCCTCCAGTTCGCTCAGCGTCAGGTGCTTGCTCTGGCGATCGATTGACCCCCCTCAAATCCGACGAGCCGGTTTGGCCGGTATGTCCGCTGGTATCGCCCAAAGAAGAATGGCGTCGGACGGGTGGTCGTGGCTCGGTGGCTCGGTTGCTCGGTTGCTCGGTTGCTCGGTGAGGCATCCCGCCGTGGTTCTCTCTTCTCCGTCCGCGTAGCTCCCCCGTCGGCCATCGAACCGGTCGTGGAGACGAGGATGAGGAACCCGGCGGCGTGTCTGACGAGCCCGTCGATCCGATCCGGGGTTATCCGGCGGTGTGAACGCCGGTCGGGTCCACCAGCCGAGGGTGGGTCAGGGCAGGGTGAAGATCTCTGGCCCGTGGTCGGTCACGGCGATCGTGTGCTCGAAGTGCGCCGAGCGCTTTCCGTCGGCAGTGATCACACCCCAGCCGTCTTCGATGGTCATCGTCTCCGGCGTTCCGGCATTGACCATGGGTTCGACGGCGAAGACCATCCCGGTCTTGAGGGTAGGCCCAGGGCTGCCGGGCCAGTAGTTGGGCACCTGGGGCTGCTCATGCATGGCGGTGCCGATGGCGTGTCCGACGTACTCGCGCACCACTGTGAAGCCCGCGGCTTCGGCCACATCTTGGACGGCCCGGCCGACCTCGTGGAGCCGGTTGCCCTTGGAGAGCTGATCGATGCCCGCGAAGAGGCTGCGCTCGGTGACATCGAGGAGGCGCTGAGACTCAGCGTCGATCTCTCCCACTCCAGCGGTGTAGGCAGCGTCGCCGTGGTAGCCCTCGATGATCGCCCCGCAGTCGACGCTGATGATGTCCCCTTCGACCAGGACGATCTCGTCAGAGGGGATGCCGTGCACGATCATGTCGTTGGGGCTGGTGCAGATCACCGCAGGGAAGCCGTGATACCCGAGGAAGTTGCTCGTCGCTCCACGCCGCTCGATGACTTCGGCCGCCACGTTGTTGAGATCCATGGTCGTGATCCCCGGTCGGATCGCTGCCCGGGTCTTCTCGTGCATCTCGGCGACCACCAGGCCGGCTTTGCGCATCTTGATGAGCTCACCCTCGTTGCGTCTCACGACATCTCCTTCTTGCGGCGCTCCACCGCGATCACGGTCTCGGCCAGCACATCGTCTGCCGGTTGGTCGCCGTCGATCGTCTCAAGCAGCGCCCGGGCCTCGTAGAACTGGATCAGCGGCAATGTCTCTCGCTCGTAGGCCTGGAGTCTGGTCGTGATGGCTTCGGTCGTATCGTCGGGCCGCTGGACAACCTCGCCACCACAGGTATCGCAATTCCAACCCTGGATGGGTGGCTCGTGGATGGAGTAGATCGCCCCGCAGTCCACACAGGTGCGTCGCGAGACGAGCCGGTCGAGCACCAGGCTCGTCGGCACCTCAAGGTTGACCACGCAGTGAAGCGGAAGTGCTCCATCGAGGATGGTGTCGAGCATCTCGGCCTGCGACACCGTGCGAGGGTAGCCGTCGAGGATGAATCCTCTGGTCGTGGCGTCGCGCTCTGAGAGTCGCTCAGCCACCATGCGAGAGATCAAGTCGTCTGGCAGCAGCTCACCGGTGGTCATGAGGCTCTCGGCCTCGAGTCCAAGCTCCGTCCGTGCTCGGACGGCCGCCCTGAGCATGTCGCCAGTGGAGATGTGCGGGACGGCGTAGCGGTGGGACAGTCGGACGCACTGCGTCCCCTTCCCCGCCCCCTGCCGCCCGAGGACTACGAGCCTGACCCCGGTTGGCATGGGCCTACTTGAGGAAGCCCTCGTAGTTGCGCATCATGAGCTGGCTGTCGATCTGGCGCATGGTCTCAAGTGCGACACCGACGCTGATGAGCAGCGTGGTCCCGTAGAAGGGGAAGTTGTTCAGGTGCCACAGCGCCATGAGGATGCTCGGCAAGACCGCCACTGCACCAAGGAACAGGGCACCGACCACGGTGATCCGACTCAGAAGGTGGGCGAAGTAACGCTCAGTTGGAGGGCCCGGACGGATGCCCGGCACGAACCCACCCTGCTTGCGGATGATGTCAGCCTGCTGGTGAGGATCGAAGGCGATGTAGACGTAGAAGAACGTGAACGCCACGATCAACAGGAAGTACATGCCGATGTAGATGAAGCTCGTCGGCGTGAGCGACTTCGTGACGAAGTTTTGGAACCACGGCCACGGGATCACGTTGCTCAGCAGCACCGGGATGTAGAGCACCGACGAGGCGAAGATGATTGGGATCACGCCCGATTGGTTCACCTTGAGCGGGATGTAGGTGGAGGAACCGCCGTACATCTTTCGACCCACCACTCGCTTGGCGAAGGTGACAGGAATTCGACGCTGACCCTGGTCCATGAACACGATGAATACGAGCAAAGCCAAGGAGACTGCCAGCATGACGGAGAACTTGATCCAGCCGCCCTCCTGGAAGATTGCCTTGCCGCCGGAAGGGATGGCCGAGACGACGTTGGCGAAGATCAGGATCGACATACCTTGGCCGATGCCACGCTGGGTCACGAGCTCAGCGAGCCACATCACGAAGGCGGTCCCGGCAGTGAGGCAGAGCACCATGAACGCCCCGAGTGGGATGGTGAATTTGGGGATCAGGTCGATGGTCGAGCCGATGAGCGCTTGGTCGTGCCCGTGGAAGGCATAGATGAGCCCTGTGGCCTGCATCAGGGCCAGCGCCACAGTCACGTACCTGGTGGTCTGGGTGATCTTCTTCTGGCCCACCGCTCCCTGGTCTCGCCACTCCTCCAGTTTCGGGATCACCGTGGTCAGCAGTTGGATGATGATCGAACTGGTGATGTACGGCATGACACCGAGACCGAAGATGGCCAGACGGGTGAGCGCTCCTCCAGAAAACAGGTTCAAGAACCCGAGCACGCCCGACGCGCCGGCGCGCGATTGGAGCAGCTGGACCTGGTCGTACGAGACTCCAGGGACCGGGATGTTGGCCCCGAACTGGTAGAGACCGATGATCGCCAGCGTGAAGACAACCTTGTTACGAAGGTCGGGAACCCTGAAGATGTTGGCCAGGCGCGTCAGCACAGAGAGAACCTACCTGTTGGTGTGCTGGTTGCCCTGCGCGGGAGGGCGCACGGCGAAGGGCAAGGCGACTTTTTCGGTCGATCCACCTGCCGCAGCAATGGCCGACTCCGCCGATGCGCTGAACGCGTGGGCCTTGACCACGATGCCCTTGGACACCGAGCCTCGGCCGAGCACCTTGACGAACTCGTTCTTGCCGACGAGCCCACGGGCCACCAACACGTCAGGGTCCACGGCGTCGAGCCCGAGGGCGTCAAGCGCATCGAGGTTGACCGGCGTGTACTCAACACGGAACGGGTTGGTGAAGCCCTTGAGCTTCGGAAGACGCTGCATCAGCGGGAGCTGACCACCTTCGAAGCCAGCAGGGATCGTCCCACGAGCCTTTTGGCCCTTGGTGCCACGTCCGGCAGTCTTACCGCCCTTGCCGCCGATACCGCGACCGACGCGCTTGGCGCTCTTCTTCGAACCCGCTGCGGGGCTCAGATCATGGATCTTCACTGGGAGACCTCCTCGACCTCGATGAGGTGCGGAACTCGGGCGATCATGCCGCGAATCTCGGGGCGATCCGGCAACGTGTTGGCCTGACCGATCCCGCGCAAGCCGAGTGCCCGCAATGTTCCGCGGTGCTTGGGCTTGGTCCCGATGGCAGAACGCACCTGGGTGACCTTGATCATGGACTCAGCCATCTTCAACCTGCCTCGTTGTAAAGATCGGTGGCCCGCTTGCGCTCACGGTAGGAGCGCAGGACGCCAGCGGGGGTGACCTCTTCAGGGGTCTTGCCCCGGAGGCGAGCGATGTCCTCTGGCCGCTTCAGTCCCTTGAGACCAGCGATCGTGGCGTGGGCCACGTTGATGCCATTGGTCGATCCGAGCGACTTCGCCAGGATGTCGCGCACACCCGCCATCTCGAGGATGGCCCGAGCAGCGCCTCCGGCGATGACCCCCGTACCGGGTGCTGCGGGCTTGAGCAGCACCTTGCCAGCTCCGGCCTGACCGAGGATCTCGTGGGTGATGGTCGAGCCGGCAAGGGGAACCTCGAACAGGTTCTTGCGGGCCTCCTCAATCCCCTTCTGCACGGCCAACCCGGCCTCCTTGGCCTTGCCGTAGCCCAGACCCACCTGACCGTTACCGTCACCGATGACCATCAGGGCGGCGAAGGAGAACCGACGTCCACCCTTGACCACCTTGGCCACACGGTTGACGTTGATCGTCCGCTCCTCAAACTGCTCGAAGTCAACCATCAGAACACCATTCCTTCTGCACGCATGGCGTCAGCCAGCGCTGCAACTCGACCGTGGTAGGCGAAGCCGCCGCGGTCGAACACGACCGAGGAGATCCCGGCCTCCTTCATTCGACCAGCGACTTCCTTGCCGACGGCCTTGGCGCCGTCGATGTTGCCACCGTCGGTCTTGATACCCTTCTCGACCGAGCTGGCCGAGACCAACGTACGGCCGGCCTCGTCGTCGATGATCTGGACGCTGATGTGCTTGTTGGAGCGGAAGACGGCGACGCGAGGCCGCTCTGCCGTCCCGGACACCGAGAAGCGGACACGATTGTGCCGACGGATCCGGAGTTCACGTGTTGTTCGCTTGGCCATGACTACTTCGCTGCCTTTCCGGCCTTGCGGAGGACCCGCTCACCGGCGTAGCGCACGCCCTTGCCCTTGTAGGGCTCGGGCTTGCGGATCTTACGGATGTTGGCGGCCACCTGGCCGACGATCTCCTTGTCGTTGCCCTTGACCACGATCTTGGTCGGGCTCGGCACATCGAATGTCACGCCCTCCGGGGCGTCAAAGAAGACCGGGTGGCTGAAGCCGAGTGCAAGCTCGAGGGATCCAGGACCCTTCGCCTGTGCCCTGTAGCCGACGCCCACGATCTCGAGCTCCTTGACGAAACCATCGGTGACGCCAATCACCATGTTGGCGATCAGCGTGCGGGTCAGGCCGTGAAGTGCACGACTCTCACGCTCGTCATTGGGACGCTCAACCGTCAGGGTCTCACCCTCCTGGTTGATCGTCAGCATCGGGGCGATGGTCCGCTCGAGAGTCCCTTGAGGACCCTTGACCGTGACATGATCACCGTCAACATTCACCGTCACCGAGGACGGCAGCGTGATGGGGTTCTTTCCGATACGGGACATCTACGCTCCTCTCCTCTCCGAGGTGGTGGTCTTACCAGACATGGCAGAGCACCTCCCCGCCGAGGTGGCGCTTCCGGGCTTCACGGTCGGTCATCAGCCCGGCCGAAGTGGACAGGACAGCAACACCGAAGCCACCGAGGACGCGCGGGATGGCGTCGGCGGGGGCATAGATGCGCAGCCCTGGCTTTGACACGCGCTTGAGGCCAGAGATGGTGCGCTGGCGCTCGGCGTCGTACTTGAGCCGGATGGTGAGGGCTTCGCCAGGCTTGCCCTCGTTGATGTTGGTGTTGAACCCTGCGATGTAGCCCTCGCGTTCGAGGATCTTCGCCAGGTTCGTCTTGAGCTTGGAGCTCGGCATGGACACCGTGTCGTGCTGCGCCTTGTTGGCGTTGCGGATACGGGTCAGCATGTCGGCGATCGGGTCGGTCATTGTCATGTCAGAACCTCCTCACCAGCTCGCCTTCGTCACGCCGGGAATCTCCCCTGCGTGCACCATCTGCCGCAAGCAGATACGGCACAGGCCGAACTTGCGATAGACGGCCTTCGGACGCCCGCAGCGCTGGCAGCGGGTGTAGCCGCGCACCTTGAACTTCGGGGTCTTCTGTTGCTTGATAATCAAAGCCTTCTTCGCCATGTCAGCGGTTCTCCTGTCGGAACGGGAAGCCGAACGCACTAAGGAACGCCCGTCCCTCATCGTCGTTGCGGGCGGTGGTCACGATGGTGATGTCCATCCCTCGCGGGGTGTCGATCTCGTCGTACTCGATCTCCGGGAAGATCAGCTGCTCAGTCACGCCGAACGTGTAGTTGCCGTTCCCGTCAAAGGACTTCGGGGACAATCCCCGGAAGTCACGGATACGGGGGATGGCCAGCGAGATCACTCGGTCCATGAACTCCCACGCACGATCGCCGCGTAGCGTCACCTTCACACCAATCGGCTGCCCTTCACGGAGCTTGAAGCCGGCAATCGACTTCTTGGCCCTCGTGATGGCCGGCTTCTGGCCGGTGATGCGCTCGAGGTCCCTGGTGGCGCCCTCAAGCAATGACTGCTGCTGCGTGGCCTTGCCAACGCCGGAGTTCACAACGATCTTGACGAGCCGAGGGGTCTCCATGATGTTGCCCAGCTCGAGGGTCTCCTTGAGCTCGGCGCGCAACGTGGAGTCGTAGCGCTCCTTGAGGCGGGGTCGTGTTGTCGTACTCACAGGTCAGCTCCACACTTGCGGCAGATGCGGGTCTTCTTCGCACCGTCGATCTTCATGCCCGCCCTGGTCGGGCCGTCACAGGCCTTGCACCAGAGGGACACCGACGCCACCGGCATCGGCAGGTACTTGTCGATGATCCCGGCCTGCATGGTCTGCCCCTGTTGCTTGAGGTGGCGCTTGGCAACGTTGGCACCGGACACCTCAACCTTGCCTTCTGCAGGCAGGGCCCGGATCACCTCGCCGCGGTGGCCGGCGTACTTGCCGACGCGAACCACGACGTCATCACCCTTCTTGATACGCATCAGAGCACCTCCGGTGCGAGCGAGACGATCCGCATGAACTTCTTGTCGCGCAGTTCACGGCCGACCGGGCCGAAGATGCGCGTCCCACGCGGCTGGAGCTGGTCGTTGATCAGCACAGCGGCGTTCTCGTCGAAGCGGATGTAGCTACCGTCTGGACGGCGCTTCTCCTTCTTCACTCGAACGACAACGCACCGGACGACGTCGCCGCGCTTCACGGCCGCACCGGGGATGGCGTCTTTCACCGTGGCGATGAAGACGTCACCAATCGAGGCGTAGCGACGGCGAGATCCACCGAGCACTCGAATACAGAGCACTTCCTTGGCGCCGCTGTTGTCAGCGACGCGGAGACGTGACTCTTGCTGAATCATCGGGCACGCTCCAAGATCTCCACCAGGCGCCACCGCTTGGTCTTGCTCAGGGGTCGAGTCTCGACGACACGGACCCGGTCGCCGAGCTTGGCCTCGTTCTTCTCGTCGTGGACGTAGAGCTTCTTCGTCCGCTGCACGGTCTTGCCATACTTGGGGTGACGAACGCGGTCGTGCACCGATACGACGAGGGTGCAGTCCATCTTGTCGGACGACACAATGCCCTCGCGCACCTTGCGCTGGCTACGCTCGTTGGTGGTCTCTGCGGTCATCAGGCCGCACCTCCCTGGGTCTCGAGAGCCTCAGCCTCGGTGATCTCGCGGTCTCTCAGCACGGTCAGCATGCGGGCGATGTTCTTGCGAACAACCCCCATGCGAGCCGTGTTGTCCAATTGGCCGGTGGCCAATTGGAACCGCAGGTTGAACAACTCGCGACGCGCCTCTGCGAGGCGGTCGACGATCTCGTCATCGCTCATGGCGAGGACGTCAGCGATCTTGGAACTCATACCTGCACCTCCGGTGTTCCGTGCGTGCCAGGACGGATGACGAAGCGAGCCTCGATCGGCAGCTTCTGGATGGCTCGCTCCATGGCGGCACGAGCCAGCGTCGGATCAACGCCGGCAAGCTCGAACATGATGCGTCCGGGCTTCACGACGGCGACCCAGTGCTCCGGGTTGCCCTTGCCCGATCCCATACGCGTCTCGGCGGGCTTCTGCGTGACCGGCTTGTCCGGGAAGACCCGGATCCAGACCTTGCCGCCACGCTTGACGTGACGGGTCATGGCAATACGAGCAGCTTCGATCTGGCGAGCAGTGATCCATCCGGGCTCAAGGGCCTGGATGCCGAAGTCACCGAACGTGACCTCGGTGCCGCCCTTGGCGTTGCCAGACATACGACCACGGTTCTGCTTCCGGTGGCGGACCCTACGGGGCATCAGCATGTTCAGTCCACCTCCTTCTTGAAGTGCGGAGCCTCATGGTGCTCACTGGTGGTGCGACGCTCAATGTCCTCTTCGACGTTGAACTGCTCGTCGAGCGAGTCTCCTGTCGCTGACGGAACGATGATCTCGGCCTCAACCTCGGCCTCAACCTCGCTGGCGACGTCGGGCTTCCCGGGTTCCGGCATGTCGTCCTTGCGACGCCCACCACCGGCGGTCACCAGGCGCTTCGGACCAACCGGCGCCTCTGCGGCGACCGAGGTGGCCCCAGTCGCCTCGCCGACGGCCATCGCCGCCTCACGGGTGATCTTCTCCTCGACCGAGACCTTGTACGGGAGGATGTCACCCTTGTAGATCCACACCTTGACACCGACGCGTCCCGTTGCCGTCTTGGCCTCACGGAACCCGTAATCGATATCAGCCCGCAGCGTGTGCAGTGGGACGCGACCCTCGCGGTACTGCTCCTTGCGGCTCATCTCGGCGCCACCAAGACGGCCCGAGCACTGGACCTTGATGCCAAGCGCTCCAGCCTTTTGAACATTCTGGATAGCCCGCTTCATTGCACGACGGAAGGCAATCCGACGGACCAGCTGGTCACAGATGCCCTGGGCGACGAGCGCCGCATCGAGCTCAGGCTGCTTGATCTCTTGGATGTTCAACTGGATGCGGTTGGGCAGTCCGGTGATCTCCTCGAGCTTCTTCTTGAGGCGGTCGGCCTCAGCACCACGGCGGCCGATGACGATACCGGGCCGAGCCGTGTGGATGTCCACACGGACCCGGTCACGGGTGCGCTCTACCTCGATGCGACTCACTGCGGCGGTCTCGAGCTCTCGGGTCAGGTAGTCCCGGATCTTCCAGTCCTCGATCACCAACTCCTTGTAGTTCCGGTCTGCGAACCAACGGGACTTCCAGTCCGTGGTGATTCCGAGTCGGAAGCCGTAGGGGTTTACCTTCTGGCCCATTAGTTCTTCTCCTCGTCCGACGACTCCGTGTCGGCGTCGTCAGCGGTCGTCTCCTCTGCGGTGGCCTCGACGGCCTCCTCGGTGACGGCCTCGGTGGCCGGGGCCTCCGTGGTGGTCTCCTCGATCACTTCATCGGTGACGGTCTCGTCCTCGTCGACCGCCTCGGCGGCCTCGGCGGCAGCTGCTTCACGAGCTGCGTCACGGCGACGGCCTCGACC
>Ga0209499_1001749_pt1 | contig 14618 bp, 14 predicted proteins | sample C_130208_EF_Meta_FD_187306 | JGI IMG/M metagenome (GOLD analysis project Ga0209499, IMG submission 187306) | Freshwater microbial communities from Lake Croche, Canada to study carbon cycling - C_130208_EF_MetaG (SPAdes) (version 2) | ecosystem: Environmental > Aquatic > Freshwater > Lake...
GATCCAATTCCTCACCAACGCCATCGAGGCGCGGAACTTGAATGGCAATGAAGTCATCAAGGTGTTTGCGAACGCGAACACGCAGGTCTTCTGCATCCAGTGGTGAGGTGGAACTCATGGAGCAAAGATAGTGCCTATGAAGTGATTGGGTGGGTAAGTGTGCATTTTCGGCGGCGTGCCAACAACTGACCCACGCGCGCACGCCTCTAGGTTTGAGCTATGTCCGATGCGAGCGTGGGAATTGTTGATCAAGCCCTGAGCAACGGTCGAGCAAGCATTTCCTTTGAATTGTTTCCGCCAAAGACTGCACAGGGCGAGAAGAATTTGTGGGAAGCCCTTCACGAACTTGATGCGCTGACCCCCACCTTTGTCTCGGTGACCTATGGGGCTGGTGGCACAACCCGTGACTTAACGGTGCGAATCACCGAACGCATCGCTTCACAAACATCGCTCTCGCCGGTGGGGCACTTGACCTGCGTGGGCGCAACCCGTGACCAAGTTCAGGGTGTCATTGAGCAATATCGCGCGGCCGGAGTGCGAACTGTCCTTGCCTTGCGCGGAGACCCGCCTGGTGGTTTGGGAACGCCGTGGGTGCAACACGAAGGTGGCTTTAAACATGCTGATGAATTAGTTGCCATGTTGGCTTCCTATGGCGATATGTCCATTGGCGTCGGTGCATTCCCCGATGGGCATCCTGAATCTGAATCAGTCCAACAAGACGCCGATGTTCTAGCGGCCAAGCAAGCCGCCGGTGCACACTTTGCGATCACGCAGTTTTTCTTTAGCGCCGATCGCTATTTCGAATCCGTTGAGCTGGCCAAGAGTGCTGGCTGTTCGATGCCGATTATTCCGGGCATCATGCCGTTGACCAATTTTACTCAAGTCCAACGATTTGCCGAACTATCCGGTGTGCAAGTGCCAAGTGAGTTGGCCAAGCGCGCCCAGGCCGTGGCTGATGATCCAGAGGCGGTGCGCGGACTAGGAATTGCCGAAGCTACGCGTCTGTGCCAGCAGCTGTTGGACGGTGGAGCACCGGGTTTGCATTTTTATACCCTCAATCGCTCCTCAGCAACGCGCGAAATCTATGCGAATCTGGGATTGTCTTAAGTATGAGCTCAATGAGTCGTTCTGAATACATCGCCAAGTGGGGTCAAACCCACGGTGGCTATGACGCCAATGCTTCCCTTCTCGCCAGGACCTGGCTCAGCTTTGCTTACACCTTCACCCGGCCCCTGATCGCGATGCGTCTCACGCCCAATGCGATCACCTTCCTTGGACTTGTCATCAGTGTGGTGGCGTTGTGGCCAGCAGCAGTTGGTGGCCGGTGGGCGATCTTGACCGCGTTGTTATTCCTCAAGTCTGGGTTGTTTGATCAACTCGATGGGGCAGTGGCGCTGATGACTGATTCCTCCACCAAGTGGGGTGCGGTCTTTGACGCGGTGTGCGACCGGATCAGTGACGGCATATTTCTTGTTGCGTTCTGGTTGCTCGGTGCGCCGGTGTGGTCATGTGTCCTGGCCGGGGCATTGATGATGCTTCACGAATACTTGCGCGCCCGGGCTGCCGCGGCCGGTATGAATGTCATTGGCGTGGTCACGGTCTGGGAGCGTCCCACTCGAGTCATCATCGCCGTGATGTTTTCCCTAGCTGCTGGAATCTTCGTCGGCTCGGCTGATATTTGGGCCCGCGAAGCTTCTTTTGCTTGGATCACACTGGGCGTTATCGGCCTTTTCCAACTCACTCGAGTAGTGCGCAAACAACTTTCTTAAGCATCGCCGATCAAGTCGGCCACGATGCGCGCTGACATGGCCACCAAAGGCAATCCACCACCGGGGTGCGATGAACCACCGACCAAATAGAGCCCAGGGATTTTTGATTTGTTTGCCGGGCGCATAAAAGCTGCCCGTGGCCCGTTTGAGGCCGTTCCATAAATCGATCCACCTGGCGCCCGCGTAATGCGTTCAAACTGTGCAGGAGTGCGCGATTCGGCCCACAGCAGTCGATCGCGAACGCTAAAGCCGCGTCGTTGCATCACGTCGAGAATGTGTTCGGTGTAGGTGCCTACCAATTCAGCATCGTTCCAATTGACACCATTGGCTGGATCATGCCGTGGGGCATTGACCAGCACGAACCACGATTCGTGATTGGCGCTGGGGCGCATGCGATCGTCGTCGGGCGAGCAAATGTAAATCGTTGGATCTTCAACGGGCTTGGGGTTCTTGCCAAAGATGGCATCAAACTCGGCGTCATAGTTAGCCGGGAAGGAGACATTGTGATGAGTCAAGCCCGGAGTGCGACCCTCAACGGCCAGTAGCAAAACAAATCCGGCTAATGATGGTGTGGTGCGGTTCAGGCTGCGGGTTGCTTCCTTGGCTCGCGGATCGTTCAACATTCGCCCATACACATCGGTGGCATCGGCATTGGCAATGACCAGATCGGCATCGATGCGTTCGCCGTAATCAATAGTTACGCCGGCCACCTTGTTGTTTTCTACGATGATGCTGCCAACTGATGTGTCAGTTCGAATTTTCACGCCAATGTCTAAGCATCGTTGATGCAAAGCAAGCGCCAACTGATGAATCCCGCCGGCGATGTGCCAAGCGCCAAAGGTTTGTTCCACATAAGGCACTACCGATAGCGCCGCTGGAGCTTTACGCGGATCAGATCCGGTGTACGTGGCATAGCGATCGAGCAAGGTGACTAAGCGCGGATCGCTGAAGTGCCTTTTTCCTAACGCCCGCAGTGAGGTAAACGGTGCCACGGTTTGAATATCTGAAGGTCGACGCAGGTGCTTGACCAAGTCAAGTGGCGAATTCAGTGGTGATTCCAAGAAGGGTTCGCGCGTGATCCGCCAAGCCTTACCAGCGCGGTTCATGAAGTTCGTCCACTGTGCTTCAGCATCACCGCCGAGCGCATCACCTAATGCGCGAGCAATCGCTGCTGGATCCACACCGGGCAGAACAGCGGAACTGCCATCGGACCAGTGGTAGGTAAACCCTGGTTCTACCGGCTGTAGATCAACGACGTCATCGAGTCCTTTGCCAGTTTTCAAAAACAGATCGCGATAGGTGGCCGGCAAGGTGAACAGCGAAGGGCCGGTATCAAAGACGAAGCCGTCACGCTGATAGCCAGCGAGCTTTCCGCCGACGGTTTGTGCTTGTTCTAGCACGGTGACCTCATGGCCGCGGGCGCGAAGGCGAGCGGCAGATGCCAGCCCACCCATTCCAGCGCCAATCACCACGATGTGTGCCACGGCTTTAGCCTACGTTGCTGGGCAGGTGGCGTTGATTAGGTAAGGGAGCGGCCCTTCCATTGCAAGGTTCCCCGGCGATGACCAATCCAGGAGCCGATCGTGAGCCAGATCAACAAGGCAATGGAAAACGGATGCAAGATCGCATCGGGGAACAGTGGGCTTTGAGTCCGGCGCGCTATTACTGCGCGGCCCACAATGGCGGCCAACCATCCGACCAGGCCAACAACGGAACCGGTAAACACCGCGATCGGTGGCACCAGGTACAAGATCGCAAGGAAGACCATCGCTGCGATCGAACCAGGAAGCGATCCAAAGGCGGTCCACAAAGACTTGGTGTAACCGGCGGAGAGCTCACTCCAGTTGTCGTACATTCGGCAGGTTGCAATCGTGGTGCCATCGATGACCGTGCCGTAGCCGCCACTGCGTTTGACCGCGCGCAGCAGTTCAACATCATCGAGAACTGCAGCCTTGACGGCTTCGTGTCCACCGGCGCGCTGGTAGGCCTTGGTATCAACGGTGAGGAACTGACCGTTAGCCGCAGACAAGGATTCCCGTGAACTATTTTCAGCAATCCCGAGCGGCAGTGTCGTGGCCCAGGACCATTGCAGGAGCGGTTGAACCAGGCGCTCGCCGACGGTCTCGGCTCGTTGCTTGGGGTAGGGGCAGACCAAATCCAGTTTGGCTTCCCGCAGGGTTTGCACGGTGGCGGCGATGGCTACCGGTTCAAGGACCACGTCCGCATCAATGAAGACCAGGACCGATCCGGTGGCTGCTGCTTGTAGTTGATGACAAGCCCACGTCTTTCCTAGCCATCCATCGGGGCGCTCTGTCCCGGTGATGATGCGTACCGCACGTTCACTTCCCGCGATCTCACGGATGACATCAGAAGTGCCGTCATCGGATTGATCATCAAGCACGATGATTTCGCCATCAGACAAGTTCGTTTGCTTGAGGAGCGATTCAATGCACGCGCCGATATTGTGAGCTTCATTGCGCGCAGGGATCAGAATCGATACGCGCTCGGTGACGTTGTCATCACTGATAAAGGGGCGACGCAGCTTGCTTAAGTTGTAGAAACTGTGCAACGTCAAAAGGCTCGCACCGATTGCACCGAACCACACCAATGCAGTCCACGCGCCACTGAGCAATCCCATGGCTTAGACCTCAACCTTGACTGAACGCGTGCGCCACAGCTGAAGACACAGCGGAATGGCCACCAGGCCCATGACGATCGCTCCGACTAGGGCCACCGATGGCCGCGAAAGGAAGACCGCATTGGCCAAAACGCTAGAAAAGTACGTCCACAGCCACAGCGTCAGGGGTTGGGCGTCCCGAATCGGCGAACTATCGAGCCGCGGCAATAGTGAAAGCAAGCTCATCAAGGCCAAGGCAACCACAAACCAGCCAAGGAAGTTGATCGCTGGAATTCCAGGTACTCCTGGAAGAGCGGAGGTGACGCGGTCCCAGGTCCAGTGACCATCGTTGATCATCATCGGGTCAAGGAACAGATCCCACGATGCAAGGGCCACTGCTGAAACAAGCACAGCTCCCCAACGAGCGCGCATCATGGTTTGTCCTACGACCAATGCGGGGTAGGCCATCATCGACCACGCCAACGGAATCACCAACGGAACGCCGAGCAGTTGCCAACCCAGCGACGTGGTGTAGCCGTAGGGGCCAAAGGGAATGTCGGTAGTGCTGCCGATGTATTCGATCAGCCATCCACCGATGACGCTGATAGCAACAAAACTTGCAGTCCACTTCAGACCGCGCACCAATAACGCGTGCGAGGTCGAAGCGAGGAAAAACATCACGACCGTGACGATGGTCAAGCTGGTTCGCGTTTGGCCAGAGGTGAGGGGATAGGCGATTTGCATCAACACTGTGATACCGGCCAAAACCCATGGCAGTACAGGCTTTTGCATGGTTGGCTGACTAGTCATGGGCCGGTCCCGAGAGGTCAAAATCCATGCCAGCAAAGCGACCCTTCATCGAATTAACGGCAAAGCGCGCAAAGAGTTCTTCGGCATACCACTTGATGACCGGGGTTTGATCGATCACTTCAGTATGCGCAGGTTGGGTGTAAGCAAACGTGCGCATTGCTTCAGCCGATTCCCACACACTAAAGGTGCCTTGCAAACCCACGGGAGATTCACCAATGCCGCTGGTCAGCACCAGTCCTTCAGCGCTACTGAGTGCTTGCGCAACCTTTTCTGATGCCTTCCAAAACTCCAGCATTTTGTTCGGGCGAATGCGCGCGCGAGTAATGGCAGCAACCGGTCCGTCAACTTTGGCCGGCTCAGGATTTCCGAACGGTTCACGCTTAGACCATTGACCATGACTAGCAATCGGGGTCATGTCGATGCGCAATGTTTCCGCAGCGATCAAACCCCAGGATTTGGTAACCCGCGAATTATCAAATTCGATCGCTGCGTCTTGGTCATGCCACACGGTCAGCAAACCCCAGTGGTTGAAATCGGTGGCGGTGGGAGTGAAGGTGGTCGGTTTGGCAGTGCCCAACAATTTGGCGAAGCTCAGGTGCTCAATTCCGCGCAAATCTAGCCGGCTTGTGCCCATCCGGGCCAGGGCTGAGGGGATATAGCTGTTGGCCACACCCCAAAAATGCAAGCGAACGAAGGTCATGGCTCCACCTGCGTGACAGTGCCATCGGTCATGCGCACCAGGTCAGCAAAAGTAGTGGGAAACATCGTGTGCGGGTGTCCAGCAGCAGCCCACACCACGTCGTAATTCATCAAATCAATATCAACCAAGGTGCCAATCGGATGTGGGTGTCCAACTGGTCCTACGCCACCGATGGCTTGACCAGTATGGGTGCGAACAAAATCTGCATCAGCGCGATCAAGGGATGGAACACCAAGGAACTCAGCGACAAAAGTAGTGTTCACTCGATGCGCACCACTGGTGAGAACCAACAGCGGTTGATCATTAACAGAAAAAATTAGTGAGTTAGCAATCGCACCGAGTTCGCATCCGAGTTGTTCCGCGGCAGCCGCGGCCGTAGGGGCGGAGTCTTCAAGCACTGCAATGTTGTTGGCTGCATCGTTGAGGTTGGCAGCTTTCAACGCAGTAACGACTTCAAGCACGCGTGGGTGTTGAAGGATCGAAGCAGTATCAGCCAACGACTTTCCAGACCACAAATCCGATGAGACCTAAAACGATGATGGCCAGGAGAACCACGCCAAGCGGGGGTCTCCACCACGGGCGCTGGGGCACCAACTGATAGCCGTCCATAGGCACAACTGTCCCACATGGCTGCCCCCTTGACGGCAGTGTCAGTGGTGGGGTTTACTGTCTGATCTATTCGAACACCTGTTCTAATAAGGGGCTCGAAAAATCAGTGCCTAGGGATGTCCATGGGGTCTCCCGCCCAGTCGGCCCCTAGGCGTGATGCGGTCTCGCAGCCCGTATCACTGTGGCGATCAGCCCAGCTGCCGGATTCGACCCCCGGCGCTGGTCGTGCCGGTCTGATGAGGGTGTGAGCGGGGAAGGCCGCACCTGAATCAGACCGGCGGATCGCCGCCAACTCAGCACTACTAACTCAGCACTACTAACTCAGCACCACCAACTCAGCACCACCAACTCAGCACCACCTAATGACGGCGACGGTTTCTTGTTTTAAGTGAGGTCTCATGCGAGCAGAAGTGGTTCAGGTGCGATGCCGTGACGGTGTGCCCGTTGAGTTTCGTCGTGAACGCTCACGTACCTCTGGTTCGGTTCGTCGTTATTCAGTGCGAGCGGTTTTAGGTTTTTGGGTAGAGGGAACTGCGTGGTGGCGATCCAAAGCAGTCCGCGCGGTACTTGGTCGCGACTCTCATGAATCCATCGACACCACCCCTGAACCAGATCGCACCATTTGGCGCGTTGAAGCTCGCGAAGCCGATCACTTTCATGTCGGGGTGTATCACTTAGTGCGCGGTGGCGATGGTGCGTGGTTACTTACACGCGCGGGCGATTAGTGATTCCGCAGCAGCGCAGCTCGGATCAATCATTTATTCACCTTCGAGTGGCTTCTGGTTGGTCAATGAAGCACGGCGCATCACATGTGGAAGAACTCATTGATCGCGCGATAACCCTAGGTCAGCCAGCATTGGCTTTAACAGATCGCGACGGGGTCTATGGCGTAGTGAAGTTTGTTCTGGCCTGCCAAAAAGCTGGAATTGAGCCCATTGTGGGCGTGGATCTAGCCCTTGCCGAGTCCACGCAGATCGTTGAATCTGCGGTACGGCGAACTCCGGCCCGCGGCGGTGCCTTCGTTGATGCGCGGTTGCCGCGAGTTAGTTTTCTCGCCCAAGGCGCGCGCGGTTGGGCACAGGTATCTCGCCTAGTCAGCGCCGCTCATGAGCAGCGTGGCAATCCGGTATTGACCTGGGAGAAGTTAGAAGAAGTATTTGCCCACGATTCATCAGTGATTGTTTTACTTGGCCCTGACTCACCACTGGGTTCGGCTCTTATCGGCAAGCACGATGAAAAAGCTCGAGCGCACATTGCCTGTTGGAAACAGCTCGTGGGGGCAAGCAGTGTGCGGATTGAATTGATTTCGCATCGGGCCAATGATCACAACCCACGGGGAGTGCGACGATCCACTTTGCTTGCCGCTCGTATGTTGCAGTTTGCCGTCAGTGAGCACGTCACGCCGGTGTTAACCAATGCGGTCCGTTATGCCCGGCCAGAGCAAGGACGGGTGGTTGATGTTCTCGATGCTGCGCGACGTCTCGTGATGCTTGATGAACGACACCTTGATCGGGTCAATTCCAATGGGCACTTGGCTGACACCGAGCACATGAGAGCAATTGCCTATGAAATCGCCCAATCAGCAGCCGTGGGATCACCGGCGTTGGTGGCTCAGCGCTTACTTACTGTCACCGCTGAGACAGCGAACTCGTGTGTGATCGATCCGCAAGCAGATTTAGGGCTGGGCAGTGCGCATTTGCCTGAAGCCCCAGCTGGGGTGAACCAGATTCTGCGGCAACGCTGTGAGGCTGGCCTGTCCCGTCGTGGCCTTCGCGGTGAGCAACCAATCATTCGAGACCGACTCGATGCCGAACTTAGTGTCATTGAGCACCTGGGGTTCGCGTCCTACTTTCTTACCGTTGCCGACATCGTTGAGATGATTCGTGGTCTAGATATTCGGGTGGCAGCTCGCGGTTCGGGTGCGGGCAGTTTGGTCAATCACTTACTCGATATTTCAGGTGTCGATCCGATCGCGCATGGTTTGCTTTTTGAACGCTTCCTGTCTCCTTTGCGCAAACAATTACCTGACATTGATCTCGATGTTGAATCTGCTCGGCGGTTAGAGATCTACAGCCACATCTTTGATAAGTACGGCTCACAGCGAGTGGCCTGCGTGGCGATGACTGATACCTATCGTGTGCGGCATGCCATTCGTGATGTGGGAAGTGCTTTGGGTATGGAAGCTGCCGAGATTTCACGTTTTGCCAAAGTCTTTCCCCACATCAAGGCTCGTGATATTCGCAGTGCGCTGGAAAATATTCCTGAACTTCGCGATGGTGGTTTTGGGAAAACATCTGCCCGAATGGCCTTAGTACTGGATTTAGTGGAAGAACTCGATGGCCTGCCCCGGCACACGGCCATGCATCCCTGCGGAATTGTGCTGTCGAATCTTTCCTTGCTTGATCGCACACCGGTGGAGCCAAGTTCGGCCGGTTTTGCCATGAGCCAGTTCGATAAGGATGATGTTGAAGAGTTGGGTTTGCTCAAACTTGATGTGCTGGGCGTGCGAATGCAATCTGCCATGGCCTATGCCCTCGAAGAAGTAGAGCGCGTTGATGGCATCAACATCGATATCGATGATGCCGATCAGGTTCAACTCGATGATCACGACACGTTCGAACTAATTCGCTCCACTCGCACCTTGGGGTGTTTCCAAATTGAATCCCCAGGTCAGCGTGAACTCTTAGGCAAGTTTGCGCCGCAGGTGTTCTCAGATCTGATCATTGATATTTCGCTGTTTAGACCAGGTCCGGTGGCCTCAGACATGATCACGCCTTTTTTAAATGTTCGGCAAGGTTGGTCGAAAGCACAGTATTTACACCCCGATCTGCAACCGATCGTGGAAGAAACCTGCGGGGTTGTGGTTTTTCATGAACAGGTCCTACGCATCGTGTCGCTGTTTACTGGTGTGAGTTTGGCTAGAGCCGATGAAGTACGCAGAGCATTGGGCAATCGGGACAACTTTCCGCAAATGCGGGCCTGGTTTTATCCGGCAGCTCTTGATCGCGGTTACAGCCTTGAGGTTATTGAGCAAGTGTGGGATGTCTTGTGCGCCTTTGGTTCCTTTGGTTTTTGTAAAGCCCATGCGGCTGCTTTTGCGCTGCCGACCTATCAATCAGCATGGTTGAAAGCCCATCACCCAGCAGCATTTTTAGCTGGGGTGCTCACTCACGATCCGGGGATGTATCCCAAGCGGGTCATTCTCGATGATGCCCGGCAGTTAGGCATTGAGGTGTTGCCGCTGAATGTGCAACTCTCGGATAGCAGCTACCGAGTTGAGCGCAGTAGTGCGGGCTATGGCATTCGGTTGGGCCTAAATGATGTTGCCGGCATCAGCGCCGAAGAGATTGATCGCGTGATGCAGTCACGTCCCTTTGTTGATCTTGCTGATTTTTGGTTCCGGGCCAAGGTCTCACGCCCGGTTGTTGAACGGCTGTCAGCGTTGGGGCCTTTTGACTGGCTAGTTGGTGCACATTCTTCATCGCACGGTGGTGCTGATCAGATCACTCGTCGTGACTTGTTATTACAGATCGCAGATCTGGATCACAGTGCAAAGACAGTGCGCGCCCATACCAACACGGGCCAACTCTCGTTAGTGGGATCTGTTGATCCCGCATCACTTTTAGTTCCCACCGGTTTGCCCGAGATGAATTCGGCAGAAAAAGTGCGCGCTGAACTCGATGTCCTGGGTTTAGATGCCAGCCGCCATGTCGTGGACTTTTATTCATCGCTGTTAGATCAGCTCAACGTGGTGCGGTCAAAGGATTTGCTGACTACGCGTTCCCAAAGCCAGGTGTTAGTTGCTGGCGTGAAGGTCTCAACCCAAACCCCGCCGGTGCGCTCGGGTCGTCGCGTGGTGTTTTTAACGATGGACGATTCCACCGGTCCGGTCGATGTTGCCTTCTTCGATGACACCCCATCGCAGGTGCTGCATCAAGTCTTTGCCGGTTGGCTTTTGGTGGTCAGGGGAGTGACCAGGCGTACCGGCCCTAAGGGAATTTCCATTCGCGGTACGCACGCATGGGATTTGACCCATCTCTATGAGGTGTATCAAAGCCAGGGCTTAGGCGCGGTACTTGAGCTGTTGATTCCTGAGGATGACCTGACTACACATTCGCGCAATCCCCGACGCAACAGTGTTAGTGCAGGACAATGAGGACATGAGCAGGGGACGTCAAGTACCACAAGCCGACAGCAGTGCTGCGCGTGGAGATGACACTGACTGCACGATCTTGCATGTAGACATGGATGCGTTTTATGCATCGGTGGAATTACTTGATCACCCTGAACTTGTTGGCACGCCGGTCATCGTCGGCGGCGGCACCAACCGCGGAGTAGTGCTTAGTGCAACCTATGAAGCGCGCGCGTTAGGTGTTCGCTCTGCGATGCCGGTCACGCAAGCCCAACGCATTTGCCCGCAAGCCACGTTTTTAGCTCCGCATCATGCCCGCTATGCGCAGGTGTCCAAAGCGGTGATGGAAATCTTCAAATCCTTCACGCCCTATGTCGAACCACTGGCTTTAGATGAGGCGTTCTTAGATGTCTCGGGTGCTTTGCGGCGAGTGGGTAGCGCTGCGCACATTGGTGACCTGATTCGGGCCCGAGTCCAGGCTGAGCAGGGCATTACCTGCTCGGTAGGGGTGGCCACCAGCAAATTCGTCGCCAAGTTGGCTACCAATGCGGCCAAACCCGATGGGCTTTTCGTGGTCCCGGCCGATCAGGTCTTGGAGTTTTTGCACCCCTTGCCGGTGGGCGCGCTGTGGGGGGTAGGGGCTAAGACTGAAGAACAACTTGTTCGCCTTGGCCTGAACACCGTTGGCGATGTTGCACATACCTCAGAGAAAACACTGAAACGAGCACTGGGTGTTGCCACTGGTGAGCACTTATTTGCGCTGTCATGGGGCCGAGATGATCGCGCTGTCATTGCCGATAATGCGGAGCGCTCGATTGGCGCTGAACATACCTTTGATCAAGACGTTGATGATCCGGCGATTTTGCATCGCGAGATTTTGCGACTGGCCACGCGAGTTGCAGCTCGATTGCGTAAACAAGGTTTAGTCGGGCGCACAGTGTCAATTAAGGTTCGCTTCTCTGACTTCACCACTATTACCCGATCCAAGACGTTGGAGGATCGCACCGACGTCAGTCGTGAAATCTCTCAAGCAGCGCAAAGTCTTTTTGATGCCTTAGGGCTACAACGCGCCAGGCTTCGATTAGTGGGAGTGCGCATCGAAGGACTAGCTCCGGCGCAGGGGCATTCGCGCCAACTTCTACTCGATGCCCCCGATCAGGGCTGGCCGGAGGCCGAACGGGCCATTGATGCGGCAGTGGCCAGATTCGGCCCAGATGTGGTCAAACCGGCCACCCTGATCGACCCCGACTCCGCCCAATAGCGCCTCTCTTACTTTGTTGACCCTGTCGGGAACTAGGGTTACAGTTAGATCAGTTATTACAGTTAAAACATTAAGGAGCCCAGTTATGCATGCCACGAGCACCTTCACCCCGGATGTTCAGGACGTCGCCACAGCGCGAGAGCTGGCTGGAGTTCTTGGCTCTAACCAGACTCTGGTCCTTCGTGCAGGTGACACCTCGGTGCAGGTGAGTGGTGAGTTGTTGGCCGCCCTTGTCAAAGTCACTGCTGGATTTGTTGAGGGACAGCTGGTGTCGGTCCTGACTCAAGACGCTGAACTCACTCCTGCGCAAGCGGCCAAAGTTTTGGGCATCAGCCGGCCCATGCTTCAGCGCTTAATAAATCAAGGTCGCATCCCCTCTCATCGACTTCCGGACAGCCGTCATCAGAAACTGCGGGCAGCGGATGTTCTGTTTTTTAGTCAACAGCGGGGGAACGCGCAGAAGGCCTTGACCGAAGTCGCTCAGTCAGCACTAGATGCTGGCGTTTTCGCTGAGTGAATTCACGCCTTCGGGTCTATCCCGATACGAATGTATGCATTCCTTACTATCAAAGTGATCTGCTGTTTTACCTTGCGACTGAAGGGTTTTTCCACGTTCTCTGGACTGACTACCTGCGCAACGAAGTCATTCGAGTAGTAGCTCGTCGAGCGCAAAAGGTGGGCCACGACCGGTCAGTGCAAGCAGCTCGGTCTCAGTGGGCGGCGATTGCGCAATATTTTGCCCAGTACCGCATTGACCCGCTGGACTACGCGCCATGGTTGGAGGACCTCACTGGGCCAGATCCTGATGACTACCCGCACGCTGCTGCCGCGATTTGTGGTCACGCTGACGCACTCTTGACCCAGGACATCCGCGGCTTCCCGGTCGGGGATTTGGCCCCTCACGGCATTCAGGTCCAGTCCCTGGATGCGTTCCTGGTCGCGATGTCGGCGGGGTTACGGGGCGAAGTGCGACAGGTCATGAGGCAGCGCGCTGCCCAATTTCAGCGGCCCGAAATGTCCTATCAGCGCTACGTACAGGTTCTCAGCCAGACCTTGCCCGGCTTTGTTGACCAGATAACCAGGGTCGGGCAGGACTAAGGGCGTGAGATTGGGCGAATCTTTGCCTCTGGCTATTGCGAACATGCCTAGACCCTTTATCCTGAAGACAGCAAAAAGAGCCCATATGGGCCCGTCCGGTTTGGGAGGTGCGTATGCCACTGTCAGATCACGAGCAACGCATGCTCGAACAGATGGAACGCGCACTCTATGAAGATGACCCCAAACTTGCTTCGACTCTTCGCGGATCAGGTTTTGGAAGTGGCGTCCGTCGTCGTTTTGGGCTGGCAGCCATTGGCTTCTTGATCGGTGTTGCACTTTTGCTCGTCGGTGTGATTTTCAAAATTGAACCGGTCAGCATCCTTGGATTTATTCAAATGCTTCTTTCGGTTACCTATGTGATTGCCTGGCGCGGTAAGCCGGCAACTCCAGACACTGTTGAAGGCGCCATCGGCCCAAACCCCAAGGCAGCTAAGAAGCGCAAGAACGCATCCTTTATGGATGGTGTTGAGGATCGTTGGCATCGACGCAACGACGAAAACGGTCTGTAGATTTTTCTTTCCTGGTTGGCCCGCTCGTGGGCAAACATTGAGCCCTTGAGGAGCACGCCCGGTGACCGCTCGCATTCCTGGCACTGTGGTCGTGGATCACGCAATCGTTGGCGTATCTGATCTAGAGGCATCCAAGTCCTTCTTTGAGGCTTTTGGATTTGCTGAGCAAGATCGTCGCAGCTTGGATCCCAGCGTTGCGCAAAGCCTGTATGGCATTGATACGGCCGACGAATTAGTGATGGGTGTTCCCGGCGCTGAGACAGGTCACCTACGGCTGATCAGCACACCTTTGCCCACACCAGATCGCGGACACTTTCACCGCGGCGGTCACGCCCTCGATATTTACACCACCGATATTCATCGCTCGGTGGGCATCGCCGAAGAAAACGGATACGTCGTCGGACCGGTTGCTGACTACACCTTCGGACCCGTGCACTTGCAACAAGCACAAACCATGGGCCCTGATGATGTTCCGTTAGTTTTTGTCGGAATTGATCGACGCTTGCCCAGCGTTTTGGAAACTGCGCCTGAGCGTTTGCATTCGGAATTGCATTCCATCGTCGGTTGTATTGACAGCCTTGAGGATGAAACGCTGTTTTGGAACGATGTTGTGGGCCTAGATCTGAAGTCGCAATTCCCCATTGATGTGCCGGCTGTTTCGGAATTCATGATGTTGCCACGCCATGCACCGATCAAGATGTCAGTGATGAGCGGTCCGGCGGTTAATCCACCCCGCTTTGAACTTCTGGCCTTCAACGATGCTGATGGCAAGTCCATTGCTGGTCGCCCGCTGGCGCCGGGATGTTTGGTTGTGGGGCTGCGCGTTGACGATGTCAGTGCGGCGTTGAAAGCCTTGGCAGCTGGGGGCGCTGACACCTATTCATTAGTCGAAGCCGTGGGCATCAACGGTCAGCGCGAGCACGCAGCCTTTGCTACCACCCCCGGCGGGCTCGACCTTGAAATCCGTGGACCGCTGGAAGCCTGAAACGGCGCGCAGTCCCGGTAGGCACCCAATGGGCTTTGGGCTGGTCTGACTCGGCAGAATAGGCACACACGATCGGGTAATTCAGTGCCCGTGTGCCTGGGAGGTAGCCATGACCGTTCACCCCGCAG
>Ga0209499_1001753_pt1 | contig 14614 bp, 15 predicted proteins | sample C_130208_EF_Meta_FD_187306 | JGI IMG/M metagenome (GOLD analysis project Ga0209499, IMG submission 187306) | Freshwater microbial communities from Lake Croche, Canada to study carbon cycling - C_130208_EF_MetaG (SPAdes) (version 2) | ecosystem: Environmental > Aquatic > Freshwater > Lake...
AATAATGTTGAAGAAAAAACGGTGCGCGGACAATATACCGGCGGCTATATCAAAGGTGAGACGGTTCCTGGCTATTTAGATGAAGTTGGTGCTAATAAAGAAAGCACCACCGAGAGTTTTGTGGCTTTACGAGTTGATATTGATAACTGGCGTTGGGCGGGCGTGCCCTTTTATTTGCGCACTGGTAAACGTTTAACAGGAAAGCGTACTGAAATTGTCGTTTATTTTAAACAGCTACCGCATAACATCTTCAAAGATAGCTTTCGTGAATTGCCACCGAATAAATTAATCATTCATCTACAGCCTAATGAAGGCGTAGAAATCGAGATGCTCAATAAAATTCCCGGTATTGATGAGCACATTAAATTACAAAAAACCCGCTTGGATTTGAGTTTTTCTGACACCTTTAAAGAAAGTCGTATTTTTGGTGGTTATGAAAAGTTAGTCTTAGAGGCTATGCGTGGTAATCCTACGTTATTCTTGAGTCGAGAAGAAATTGAACAAGCCTGGGCATGGGTCGATTCTATCCAAAATGCTTGGCATCATTATAAAGATGCGCCTAAGCCTTATTCTGCAGGTACTTGGGGGCCGGTGGCCTCGGTTGCCTTGATTGCCAGAGATGGCAGAGCTTGGGAAGAATAACGCTAGCCTCATTAATTAATTAAATAAATACTAAGGAACCACCATGCATCCCATTATTGAAAAAGTGACTCAAGATATTATTGAGCGCAGCCATCCAACTCGCTCTGCTTACCTAAAATATATTGATGGTATTGCTAAAAAAGGTCCGATACGTTCAGGTATGGGTTGTGGTAATTTGGCGCATGGCTTTGCGGCTTGTAGTGCCAGCGAAAAAGCTGATTTAACCGGCAATCAAAAAGCCAATATCGCGATTATCACGTCTTACAATGATATGTTATCGGCTCACCAACCTTATAAAGATGCGCCTGATGCCATAAAAGCAGCTATTAGGGCAGCAGGTGGCGTCGCTCAAGTGGCGGGTGGTGTTCCGGCTATGTGTGATGGTATTACTCAAGGTCAACCGGGCATGGAGTTGTCCTTGTTCAGTCGTGACCTGATTGCTATGACCACTGCCATAGGCATGAGCCATAATATGTTTGATGGCGCTATTTACTTAGGGGTCTGTGACAAGATTGTACCGGGACTTTTGATAGGTGCGCTTAGCTTTGGTCACTTGCCCGCTATCTTTATTCCTGCAGGTCCTATGCCTAGTGGCTTAACCAATAAAGAGAAGTCTCGTGCTCGTCAAGATTACGCAATCGGTAAAATTGGTCGTAAAGAACTGTTAGAAGCGGAGTCCGCTTCTTATCACAGTCCTGGTACCTGTACCTTTTATGGAACCGCTAATAGTAACCAGATGATGATGGAAATCATGGGCATGCATCTGCCGGGTAGTTCGTTCATCAATCCTTACACACCGTTACGTGAAGAACTAACCAAAGCTGCAGCAACACAGGTTTTAAAATTTACGGCACTGGGCGATGATTATCGGCCTATTGCCCATATGATTTCAGAAAAAGCCATCGTCAATGCAGTAATCGGCTTGTTGGCAACCGGTGGTTCAACTAATCACACCATGCACTTAATCGCCATTGCCCGCGCTTCGGGTATCGTGCTTAATTGGGATGATTTTGATCGGCTTTCCAAAGCCGTTCCTTTAATTGCTAAAATCTATCCCAACGGCCCTGCGGATGTAAATCACTTCCAAGCCGCTGGTGGTATGGGTGTGCTTATCGCCGAGCTATTACGCAATGGCCTCTTGCATGAAGACCTACTGACCGTTGCCGATGAGCGTGGTATGAACAGCTATCGCCATGAGCCTAAGTTAATTGCAAATACCTTAGTTTGGGAGCCAGTTCCAGAAACGTCTTTGGATACTGAAGTACTCGGTACGGTTGAAAAACCCTTCGCTACTGGCGGTGGCTTACATGTCATGCACGGTAATTTAGGTCGAGGTATCTCAAAAATGTCTGCGGTATCTGCTGATCACCATATCGTTGAAGCGCCTGCGGTGGTCTTTGATGATCAAGAAGATATGCTCGCGGCTTTTCAGCGTGGTGAATTGGAAAAAGATTTCGTTGCCGTGATTCGTTTTCAAGGCCCACGCTCAAATGGTATGCCAGAATTGCATAAACTGACTCCGCCCTTGGGCGTGTTGCAAGATAAAGGTTATAAAGTGGCCTTAGTGACTGATGGTCGTATGTCTGGCGCTTCGGGTAAAGTGCCTTCGGTTATCCATTTATGTCCAGAATGTGAATCGGGTGGTCCTTTAGCAAAAGTGCTAGATGGCGATATTATTTCTATGAACTTACAAACCGGCAACATTAATGTATTAGTCGATGAGGCTGAATTCAATGCTCGAATTCCAGTACCTAATTCTGCAAAGAATCATCATTATGGTATGGGGCGTGAGATGTTTGGTGGTTTCCGTTTAGGTGCCTCTTCTGCAGAAACGGGTGCGTCTAATTTGTTTTTGGTGGATTAGGACTTATTTCTCGATCTACTAGATAAAAATGAATTTTACCTGGGATGCTCAAAAAGCGACTGCTAACGAAAAAAAACATGGCGTAAGTTTTGAGTTAGCGGTACGTATTTTTGCCGACCCATTTGCACTGACTTATCAAGATCGTATAGAAAATAGTGAATACCGGTGGCAAACTTTGGGTCTGGTTGATGGTTATTTAGTCTTGCTTGTGGCGCATACTCTTGAAGAAAATAACGACAACACAGAAATTATTCGAATTATTTCCGCAAGAAGGGCGGATTCTAAAGAGAGGACGCGTTATGAACAAACCATTAGATGAAGCGCATTTTTCACTCAATTTAACCGCCGTACTGACTGAGCAACAACAAGCAGAAATAGCTGCATTAAGCACGATGCCGGATGAGGCAATTGATTATAGTGACATTCCACCCTTGACTGAAGAGTTTTGGCAAAATGCAGTACGCAATCCTTATTATAAGCCCACTAAAACAGCGACTACCGTGCGTGTCGATACCGATGTTTTGTTGTGGTTGAAGTCGAAAGGTAAAGGCTATCAAGCCCGTATGAATGCCATGTTGCGGGCAGAAATGCTTAAAGAACTTGAACGGTTGCATCATTAATGTTTTGATGCAAGCGATCGTTCAGTAAATGAATTTTATAAAGAGTTTGCAAAATTATTTAATATCGATTCAGAGTAGCAGTTTTCGCTAAGCTGACCTACAAAACCTAACTTAAAAATAAAACCATGAATTCAAACCATTGGAAAATCCAAGCTACAGACGTTTTAAACGCTGGTCCTGTTATGCCGGTTATGGTCATTAAAAACCTAGATGACGCAGTGCCGTTGGCAAGGGCTTTAGTGGCTGGTGGCATCAAGGTCTTAGAAATAACGTTGCGTACCCCGATTGCACTAGACGCTATTCGACTGATCAGTCAGGAAGTCAAAGAGGCGATAGTCGGAGCAGGGACTATTACCACGCCTGAACAGTTAAAGGCTGCAGAAGAAGCTGGCGCTGTATTTGCTATAAGCCCTGGTTTAACACCTGCCTTACTAAGGGCGGCTAAAGAGGGTAATATTGCCTTAATTCCTGGTATATCTACCTTATCAGAACTCATGGTGGGTATGGAAGCAGGCTTAGATCATTTTAAGTTCTTTCCAGCAGAAGCGGCCGGTGGCATACCGATGTTAAAAGCCATTGCCGGTCCGATTCCACAGGTCACTTTTTGTCCTACAGGGGGTATTTCACCTGAAAATTACAATGCTTATCTGAGTTTAAACAATGTCGCTTGTGTCGGTGGTTCTTGGTTAGTACCTGAGGATGCTGTCAAAGAGAAAAATTGGGCTAAAGTCACTGAATTGGCAAAGCTAGCTATTGCCAATGTTGCTAACACCTGAGCCATCATGCGTTACCAAGGTGATATCACGTTTTTAGAAGAGAGAATTTATGAATGATTCACGCAGCATAACCTTAAATGATGATGTTCAGCCTATTTGTGAGCTTCCCCTTTTGTCTGGAACGATAGGGCCTGATGTTGTCGATGTCCAAACGCTTTATAAACAAACAGGGTTATTTACTTACGATCCAGGCTTTACCTCTACCGCGAGCTGTAGCTCAACGATTACTTATATCGATGGAGAAGAAGGTATCTTACTTTATCGTGGTTACCCCATTGAGCAACTAGCAGAGCAATGTACTTTTCTGGAAGTCAGTTATTTATTGCTGAATGGTGAGCTGCCTGATAAAGCGCAAATGCAGGAGTTTGAAGGTATTATTACTTTGCATACCATGGTGCATGACCAGCTCACCAATTTCTTTAAAGGCTTTCGTCGTGACGCTCATCCCATGGCTATCATGGTGGCGGTTGTTGGTGCATTATCCGCGTTTTACCATGATGCTTTGGATATAAAATCTAAAAAGCATAGAGAGATTAGTGCTATTCGTTTGATTGCGAAAGTACCGACTATTGTCGCTATGTGTCATCGATACAGTACCGGCTTGCCCTTTATGTATCCACAAAACAAGCTGAGTTATGTGGAAAACTTTATGCGCATGATGCTCGCTACGCCTTGCGATGATTACGTGCCTAACCCTATTCTAGTTAAAGCATTAGATCGAATTTTAATTCTTCATGCCGATCATGAACAAAACGCATCGACTTCTACGGTTCGTTTGGCAGGTTCTAGTGGTGCCAATCCTTATGCCTGTATTACAGCGGGTATAGCCTGTCTTTGGGGGGCAGCGCATGGCGGTGCTAATGAAGCCGTACTCAATATGCTTAATGAAATAGGTGATGTTTCTCATATCCCTGATTTTATCAAGAAAGCCAAAGATAAAAATGATCCTTTCAGGCTCATGGGCTTTGGTCATCGGGTTTATAAAAACCATGATCCACGCGCTAAATTAATGCGAGCTACTTGTCATGAAGTTTTGACAGAACTGGGCTTACATGATGACAAGATTTTTAAATTAGCACTGGAGTTAGAGCGTATTGCTCTCGAAGACAATTACTTCATTGAGAAAAAACTTTACCCCAATGTCGACTTTTACTCAGGCATCGTCTTACATGCGCTAGGTATACCGACCAATATGTTTACCGCCATGTTTGCCATGGGTAGAACCGTGGGTTGGATTGCCCATTGGGATGAAATGATCTCTGATCCTGAGCAAAGAATTGGCCGGCCTAGGCAGCTTTATACGGGAGCAACTAGACGAGATGTTCCAGCTCAGCATGGCAAAGTTACTTAGAAACTAACGTAACGTAGTAACGATTCTTTGATCTCGTTTGCCGCGACTAGCACCGCAGGTTTTGTCGGAATTAGCCCGAAGGGGCGCGGCATGGATGCCGCGCGTCGGTAGGAGGGCAGGACGCCCTCTCTACCGACCCAAGGCAAAACCGAGGAGCGCAGATCGAGCTGCAATCGAGCCGCCTTTTCTTTGGATACTTTCTAAAGGCTGCGCAAAAGAAAGTATCTCGCCTTCGGGTGCGAATACCCGATTAACACATCGTCGCGATAGCGACCTCATTATTTATTTTTTATAAACCGCTGAATAGTTGCGTAACATTAGTAAATAATTCTGGAGAACAAATGCGACTCTTATTAGTAGAAGATGATGAAATACTCGGCGATGGCTTGGTGGCTGGCTTAAAAATGGAAGGTTACGCTGTTGATTGGTTAACCAATGGCAAACAGGCTGATGAAGCTTTAAAACTAAATGCTTATGAATTAATTGTCTTAGATTTAAATCTACCTGATATGGATGGAATGTCTATTTTAAAGGCATTAAGAGCGCGTAAAGATGAAACGCCTGTCATGGTGCTGACAGCTAAAGATACTATTTCTGATCGAGTCTTAGGCCTAGATAGCGGTGCGGATGATTTTGTAATCAAGCCTTTTGAGCTAGATGAGGTTTGCGCAAGATTAAGAGCCCTAGCCCGTCGTAGTGAAGGTAGAAGCGCACCCACTATTGAGTATAAAGGCATTAGTCTCGATCCAGCCTCCCATCTAGTCATTTATAATGATGAAAAAGTAGAGCTTTCGCAAAAAGAGTTTGAAATCTTAAGCTTTCTAATGGGCAACATCGGTAAAGTCGTTTCTCGTTCTAGGCTAGAAGAAAGTCTTTATTCTTGGGATTCTGACGTAGAAAGTAATACGGTTGAAGTGCATATCCATTATCTTAGAAAGAAGCTTGATCCTACACTGATTCGCACAGTCAGAGGAGTCGGCTATATTATTGATAATGATGACGAGTCATGAATTATTCCCTGCGCCAATTATTATTAGTAACGCTGCTTTCAGCCTCCATGTTGATTTGGGGGGTTACTGCTTATCTGAGTTACCACGTCACACGTACTGAAGTGGCTAACTTATTTGATGCCGAATTGGCGCAATCTGCAAAAGTTCTTAATGTTTTTGTAGAAAGCTTAGTCAGCGAAGGTTCATTATCAGGGCATGTTAACCAAGAACAAGAAAAACCTGATGAGTTTTTAAATGACTACGCATTAAAACATAAATTTAACAGTAGAAGAGTCTTTCAACTTTGGCCTCAAGATGATGGCTTGGTACTGCACACAAAAAACACGTCTGCCATTCCGGTTTATGGACTTAATCAAACTGATTTTGATGAAGAGTTATGGCCTATATTTGACGATTTGTTACAAGCGAGTGCCTTAGGTCATAAGTATGAGAAAAAAATTGCCTTTCAATTATGGTCTAAAAAGAATGGCTTATTATTACGCTCCGATAGCGCGCCCACGTTTGCTTTTTCTACGGCAGACCATGGCTTTAGTGAAACAAATATTGATGATCATATTTGGCATGTGTTCAATATTACCAATTCGACAGGAGAATATATTATCCGTGTCGCACAAAAAGAAGAGATTCGAGCCGAGTTAACCGATGAAATATCTTCGCAATTAGTCACACAATTTTTAGTTGGTTTACCCATCTTAGGTTTAGTCATTTGGTTTATTGTCGGTTTATCTTTAAATCCAATTAATAGATTAGAAAAGGCCTTGGCTATGCGTGAAGCTAGCTATCTTAAGCCTTTGTCAGCTAAAAGACTGCCTAATGAAATGGTGCCAGTTGTTAATGAAATCAATAATCTATTTGTTCAGTTAGAACAAGCCTTTGAACATGAGCGTCGTTTTACTGCCGACGCTTCTCATGAATTAAGAACGCCGCTGGCAGGATTACTGACGCAAGCCCATGTTGCTTTAAGAACGACCGATGAAGAAGTGCGTAAACAAGCGCTATCGCGTATTAAGCAAGGGGTTAATAGAATGACCTATATGGTGCAGCAACTATTGACTTTTTCACGAATTGAATCTAATACCGAGTTTTTGACTAAACAAAATACCATGGTTAGTCGTGAGATTGTTCACGTTATTGCTGATTTAGAACCTGAGGCTCATAAAAAACGTATCCTTATGGAGTTTGCCGAAGAAAATGCGGTGCCGGTTATCGTCAATGGCCCGTTAGTGGCTATCTTGATACGCAATATTATAGATAACGCCATTAAATATACACCTCCTAAAGGTAATGTTTTAATCACCGTAACTGGTCAGGAGAAATATTTACAACTCTGTGTTGAAGATTCAGGCCCCGGCATCCCACCTGAGCAATATGAAAAATCCTTGGAACGCTTTCATCGGTGTGTTGAGACGGCTAATACCGCCAAAGGCACGGGGCTTGGCTTTTCAATAGTACAACGTATTGCCGCGATCCATAATGCCGATTTGATTTTGGGCGTTTCCCAATTTGGTGGCTTAAAGGTAACGGTATTATTTCCTCTGCCTATCAGGCCAGTTGATAATTCTTGGCAAAAGAAATTAAGTTTTTTTAATCTTAGAAAAAGCAGTTAAATCCTTGCGCGAATATTGACCTGTTTTACCAAGTTAGTGCTTCAGGTTCAGCTATAACGACATTAGATAATGTGCCTATACCTTCAATCTCAATTCTGACGGTTTGGCCAGGTTTCATGTAGCCACGCGGATGCATCTTTACACCAACACCGCTAGGCGTTCCGGTAGTAATAACATCGCCAGGATCTAGTGTCATGGCTTGAGATAAATAAGCGACCATTTCGTAGCAATTAAAAATCATTTGCTGAGTATTGCCGTCTTGCCGCAACTCATCGTTTATCCAGGTTTTAATAGAGAGATGATGGGGGTTAACGAGTTCATCGGGAGTCACTATCCAAGGCCCCAATGGCCCGCAGGTATCAAAAGATTTGCCTATCATCATAGTCGCTGAGCGCGCCTGCCAATCACGTATTGAGACATCATTAGCAATCGTAAAGCCAGCAATCACCTGATGAGCCATATCGACAGGGACATGTCGGCAACGCTTACCGATTACAAAAGCCAGTTCGCCTTCATAATCCAATTTATCGGATACTTTGGGTTGGTGTATAAAATCACCATGACCAATCACGCAACTACTTTGTTTAGTAAAAAAACTGGGGTATTTAGGTTGCTCGGCGCCGGTTTCAGTAATATGATCCGCATAATTTAGGCTGATTCCCAGATACTTGCCAGGCCTAGGAACGGGGGCATTAAGCTTAACGTCGGCTAGATTAAAACGTCCTAAGCCGCTGTCAATTAAGGCCTGCATCGCTAGCAATGCTTGTGGTCCAGCACTAAGAAAGTCGATCATGGTATGAGGAATATTAGCGTTACTAAAGCTATCAATAACGACATCATCAATGACTACACCTACACGGGATAGCTTGTTATGAGTAAAGGTCACTAGTTTCATTGATTGTGTTTCCTGTATGATGGCACTCAGCGTTATTTTATAACGAAGATTAGCTAATAAAAAAAATATATAATAAACCCTTTTACACAGAGGAACAGAACATGAATGAAAACTGGATCGCCCCCTCCATCTTATCTGCTAATTTCGCCAAATTAGGTGAAGAAGTTGATAACGTTTTAAAAGCCGGCGCTGATGTGGTGCATTTTGATGTTATGGATAATCATTTTGTACCAAACTTAACTATCGGACCTTTGGTTTGTGAAGCTTTAAGAAAACATGGTGTTACTGCACCTATCGATGTGCATTTGATGGTAGAGCCTGTAGACCGTCTTATTCCTGACTTTGCTAAAGCCGGCGCTAGCATCATTACCTTTCATCCAGAAGCTTCAGTGCATATAGACCGCACTCTGCAATTGATTAAAGATTGCGGTTGCCAAGCAGGTTTAGTTTTTAATCCAGGTACATCTTTGCATTATCTGGATTATGTCATGGACAAGTTAGACATCATTTTATTAATGTCGGTTAACCCTGGCTTTGGTGGACAATCATTTATTCCATCAGCATTGGATAAATTAAAATTGGTCAGAAAAAGAATTGATGATAGTGGTCTGGCTATTCGTCTGGAAATTGATGGTGGCGTAAAAACGGACAATATCCGAGCTATTAAAGCTGCGGGTGCTGATACTTTCGTTGCTGGTTCAGCAATTTTCAGTCAGCCTGATTACAAAAAAGTCATTGATGAAATGCGTGCGGAATTGGCATTAGCTGTTTAATTTAGCTTTGTACGATGGGTAGAGCGATAGCGAAACCCATCTCATAGGTTTATTGATTAAGATGAGTTTCGGCTATCGTCTTTGCCCATCCTGCCTATCTTAAATAATTATGTTATAGTTTTCGCATTTTAGAGATAAACAATATTTTGGTGGCAGTCATGCGCACAATAGAATTAGTCAATAATGATACTGAATTTTTAACTGTTGAAAAATTTATGTCTTTAACAGAGCGCGAAAAAAGCAAAATTCAATCTGTTAAAATAATACCTCCTAGTTTTGACAGTGATCATTTCGGTAAGATTTCCGTGAAATATAAAGTTTCCACTTATAAGGTGACTGGAATTAACTGATGCAAGAAAACACAGTACAAAATAATTCTGGTAGCGCTATTTCTGAAGGTTTAACACCTGATGTTGTTAAAAAATTATTAGAAAATCAAGCCAAAGAGCTTGAATTAAAAGCCGTAGAGTTAGCCTTACAAAAACAGCAAGACGATCATGGGTTTGAATTTGGCAAAGCTGCGTTATTGGCAAAAATTGAAGATAGAAAATTACAGAGAAACCACCAGTTATCAGTAAAAAAATCCACCTATATTCTTGTAACTATTTTAGCTCTCATTATTTCAGCCATAATTTTTTACGCGCTGTATTCAAATAATAGCCCGATAGCGATGGAAATTATTAAAGCAATCGTTTATCTAACCGGGGGTGGTTTAGGTGGGTATGGTGTTGCTAAAGTAGGTAATAAATCAAAAGATTCAGACTCCGACCAATCAGACTCCTAGCATGGCACTCAGCGGGGAAGCGTAGCTGGATTGCCCACTATTGGCAACCCACTTCGATGTATTGAGTTAATGATAAGCTATTAATCCAGCGATGCTATACAACCATTGAATAACAAAACCACCATGACCCTAGAACAATTCAATAACTACGCCGAGCAAGGCTATAATCGTATCCCTGTTAGCCGTGAGGTTCTGGCAGATTTAGATACACCACTAAGTGCTTATCTAAAACTAGCCGACGGTGCGTATTCTTATTTATTTGAATCTGTACAGGGTGGGGAACAATGGGGGCGCTACTCCATTATAGGATTGCCTTGTCAAACGGTGGTTAAAATCAGCGGCAATCAAATTCGGGTGGAAAAAAACGCTAAATTACTAGAAGCCGTGACCCACGACAACCCGTTGATCTGGATTGAGCAATTTAAGTTACGCTATAAAGTGCCAGATATTGCTGAGTTACCTCGCTTTAATGGGGGATTGGTCGGTTATTTCGGTTATGAAACCATACATTATATAGAGCCGCGACTGCGTGGAGCAGAAAAGCCAGATGTACTAGGCTGCCCGGATATTCTATTGATGGTGTCAGAAGAAATGCTGGTGTTTGATAATTTATCAGGCAAGGTGTTGTTACTGACTCATGCTAATCCCAACGAAGTTGATGCTTATAATCGTGCGGTAACGCGAGTAGCAGAATTAGCTAAGCGCTTACGCGATATGCCTGCCAAGCCAAAAAGTCACAGTAGTCCTAGAGCTGTTGAAGAATCAGACTTTGTTTCTGGCTTTACTCAACAAGGGTATGAAGACGCGGTACGTAAAGCTAAAGACTACATTACCGATGGCGATATTATGCAAGTGGTGTTATCGCAACGCTTATCTATTCCTTATAACGCCTTGCCATTAAATTTATATCGCGCCCTGCGCTGTTTAAATCCATCGCCTTACATGTTTTATTTAAATCTGGATGATTTTCATATCGTAGGCTCTTCACCCGAAATATTAGTTAGGTTAGAAGATAATATCGTCACTGTGCGGCCAATTGCCGGAACTCGTAGGCGCGGTACTACGCCAGAACAAGACATTGCTCTTGAACAGGAATTATTAGCAGACCCTAAAGAATTGGCCGAACACTTAATGCTAATTGATTTAGGCCGGAATGATGCCGGACGTGTCGCAGAAATAGGCAGCGTACAATTAACCGATAAAATGATTGTTGAACGTTATTCTCATGTTATGCACATTGTTTCCAACGTCACAGGCACATTACAGCAAGGTAAAAATGCTTTTGATGTATTAGCAGCGACTTTTCCGGCTGGAACGGTGAGTGGTGCGCCAAAAATACGTGCGATGGAGATTATTGATGAGCTAGAGCCTGTAAAGCGCGGTATTTATTCAGGTGCAGTCGGATATATCGCTTGGTCAGGGAATCTGGACACGGCCATTGCCATTAGAACAGCCGTTATCAAAGATAATGTCTTACATATACAAGCCGGTGCGGGTATCGTTTATGATTCCATACCGACTAACGAATGGGATGAAACCATGAACAAGGCTCGCGCTATATTTCGTGCCGTTAGTATGGCCGAAGCTGGTTTAGAAGGAGAGCAACTATGAGTGCAATTAAAATCCCCCCTAGCCCCCCTTTATTAAAGAGGGGAGTTAAAGTGGTAATGGTGGATAATTACGATTCCTTCACTTATAACTTAGTCCAGTATTTGGGTGAATTGGGTGCTGATGTCACGGTTGTCCGTAATGATCAGATTACTGTTGATGATATAGAACAGCTAGCGCCAGATAAAATCGTTATTTCTCCCGGTCCTTGTACGCCCAAAGAAGCCGGTGTGTCTGTTGCCACTATCTTGAAATTTGCAGGGCGACTTCCTATCTTAGGTGTTTGTCTGGGTCATCAAAGTATTGGTTATGCGTTTGGCGGTCATATCATCCACGCTAAAGCTATTATGCACGGTAAAACTTCGCCAATTTATCATCATAATATCGGCGTGTTTAAGGGTTTAACTAATCCATTTACGGCAACCCGTTATCACTCTTTGGTTATCGAGCAAGAAACATTGCCAGATTGCTTAGAAGTCACGGCTTGGACTCAAAATGAACAAGGTGAGCTGGATGAAATCATGGGCGTTAGGCATAAAACCTTGGATATCGAAGGCGTACAGTTTCATCCTGAGTCGATTCTGACAGAATTTGGCCATGAATTACTGAAGAACTTTTTAGACCGTTAAGCTTTTCTTTTGCCATCAAAAATATACAAGAATAAATGCTCATACAACACGCCATACAAAAGTTGCTAGATAGGCAAAATCTTAATGCCGATGAAATGCGTGTAGTGATGCGCTTTATGATGTCTGGCAATGCTACCGATGCACAAATAGGCGGCTTTTTAATCGCCTTACGCTGTAAAGGTGAAACCATAGATGAAATAGCCGCTGCCGCAGAAGTGATGCGGGAATTAGCGACTAAAGTGAACATTGTCGGTGAACATATTATAGATACCTGTGGCACCGGTGGTGATGGCGCGAACACTTTTAATATATCCACTACCTGTGCTTTTGTCGTTGCTGCTGCCGGCGGAAAAGTCGCCAAGCATGGCAATCGTTCGGTATCCAGTAGTTGTGGCAGTGCCGACGTACTGGAAGCTGCTGGCGTCAATCTTGACTTAAGTGCTGAACAAGTCGCGCAGTGTGTCAATGAAATCGGCGTCGGTTTTTTGTTTGCACCTAAGCATCATGGCGCAATGAAGCATACGATTAAGGTGCGTAAAGATATGGGGGTTAGAACCTTATTTAATTTATTAGGGCCTTTATCTAATCCTGCTGCCGCACCCAACCAATTGTTGGGTGTTTTTGCAAAAGAGTGGGTAGAGCCTCTGGCGCAAGTATTAAAAAAACTCGGTAGCCAGCATGTTTTAGTGGTCAATGCGGAAGATGGTTTAGATGAAATCAGTATTGCCTCCGCGACCACTATTGCTGAGCTAAAAGACGGGCTGGTTTCAAGCTATACCATTACTCCCGAACAGTTCGGCTTTAAGCGCGGGCATTTAAGTGAGTTAGCTGTGGAAAATGCTCTCGACAGTTTATCGATCGTAAAGTCGGTGCTAGATAATCAAGCTGGTGCGGCACGCGATATCGTTCAGCTTAATGCCGGTGCTGCTATTTATGCGGCTAACATTACCGATAGCTTAGCGGCCGGCATAGCAAAAGCACAGCAAGTTATCGCCAGTGGTGCTGCTAGAGCCAAATTCGACGCATTAATTGCGTATTCAAAAACTTCATAATTACATTACTCATGACTCAAACCCCTGATATTTTAAAAACCATACTGGCAAAAAAAGCTGAAGAAGTCGCCAGACGTAAGTCCGGCATGTCGATTGCTAATCTTGAAGACATTGCCAGTGGCGTAGAGCGCCCCAGAGGCTTTTACAACGCACTAAATTATAAGGTGCTTGCCAAGAAGCCGGCTATTATTGCGGAAATAAAAAAAGCCTCTCCCAGTCAAGGTGTCATTAGAGAAAACTTTCAACCTGTACTCATAGGTCAAGATTACGCCATGAACGGTGCAGCTTGTTTGTCGGTATTAACCGATAAAGAGTTTTTTCAGGGTTCAGAAGCTTATTTACAAATGGTTAGAGAACGCTGTCCGTTACCGGTATTAAGAAAAGACTTTATGATTGATGTCTATCAAATCTATGAAGCTCGCGCCTTGGGTGCAGATTGTATTTTATTAATTGTTGCGGCTCTTGAAGAGGATCAAATGCAAGAGCTGTCGGATACTGCGACAAAGCTGGGTATGGATGTCTTAGTTGAAGTTCATGATGCTGATGAGTTACAGCGTGCGCTCAAGCTTGAAACTAAGTTAATAGGCATTAACAACCGTAATTTGCGTACTTTTCAAACCTCATTAAAAACTACCTTAGATTTAAAGCAAGACATACCCGATGATCGCCTCATTATTACTGAAAGCGGTATTCATACTCGTGATGATGTGCAGTTGATGCTAGATAATGATATTTACGCCTTTTTAGTCGGCGAAGTATTTATGCGGGCTGAAAGTCCGGGGCAAAAAATGCGTGAGTTGTTTGCCTTGTAAGGCTGAGGTTTAAAAGAAGTGTCGGAGTCGCTTTAGTCGAAATTTTCTTGGCTAAAAGCCTGAGCGTCTTTGAAAAAATGGGCTACTCACTTAAGACGCGACAAGTATTAACTCTCAAGGCGCTCATTTTAACTGATTGAAAATACATATAATTTTATGAGCGCAATTACAACACTTTTCCCCGCTTTCTG
>Ga0209499_1001754_pt1 | contig 14613 bp, 14 predicted proteins | sample C_130208_EF_Meta_FD_187306 | JGI IMG/M metagenome (GOLD analysis project Ga0209499, IMG submission 187306) | Freshwater microbial communities from Lake Croche, Canada to study carbon cycling - C_130208_EF_MetaG (SPAdes) (version 2) | ecosystem: Environmental > Aquatic > Freshwater > Lake...
TGGGGTCTGGCTCGTTTAGCCAGTTCGATTACATCTGGCAAAGCAGCGGCCGTCGATTTTAAAATACTTGAACGTGGATGCAAAAAAAACAGCCGCGCGTTGCGATTGGCTGTGAAATCGGTAAAGAGGAACGGGCATGGAACCAGAAGAGTACCAAGAGCAACACTATAGTTCTTTTTTTTCAGTGGTGCGTTCAATCCATAATAATTGCAAAGAAATAACGATTTAAAGATTTAGGTCCAAAAACAATTATAAATGTCCAATTTAACCGAACAATCGAGTAACAATGCATCGACCGACGGAAATGTTTTAACTATCAAGACTGTACAGATTGCGCCCTTCCGAACCCTAATGACTGCGCTGAAAGATATTCTCTTGGAAACCAATATATCGTTTCAGCCAGACGGGATTCGAATCATCAACATGGACAAGTCTCACACGATTTTAGCACACTTGTTTTTGGCGGCTCCTAATTTTGAGTTTTATGAATGCAAAAAGGAGAAGATTATTATCGGTGTTAACATGTTCCACTTGTTCAAGCTCATTAATTCAATTGACAATGACGACACACTCACCATTTACATTGAGAATGCCGATTACGTCGATGGAATCGTTAGTCATTTAGCACTAAAGTTTGAGAATGGCGAAATTAAGCAATGCAAGACGCAGAAGCTGCGACTGATTGAGCCGGAGCCAGAGGAACTCGAGTATCCCGACGTGAAATTCTCTTCCATCATCAATCTACCGTCGGCCGATTTTCAAAAGATTATTCGCGACCTCTCTTGTATTTCTGACAAGCTGGAAATCAAGTCAGTTGGAAACGAACTCATCTTCAAGTGCTCGGGTCAATTTGCATCGGCGGAAATTCACAGGGCAGAGTCTGACGGTAGCATGGGGTTCGTGTTGAAGCAGGATTCGTCCAAGATTATCCAAGGCGAGTTCTCACTGAAGAATCTTGGATATTTCATCAAGTGCACCAACTTGTGCTCTCAGATTGAAGTTTATTTGGAGAATGATTTGCCGCTGGTTGTGAAGTACGATGTGGCCAGTCTCGGAAGCATCAAGTTGTGCCTTGCGGCCTTACCGTCGACGTAATGTAGGGGTTGGGCTAATAATAAATAATAATAATCACATAATATCAAACAACAACAGAACAAGTTTGTACCAATTATTATTATTTCATGTGTCTCATCGATTACAAAAATTGATAAATACTTTATTAAATTTTACCATCTAATACTATATAGGAATGTCAAAAAATTACAATGAATATTTAAGTAAAAAGAAGTGCTGCAATTCGAAAGGGCCTGGTCCTGTTGGTCCCACCGGGGAAGTTGGACCAACCGCGACTGGTATCGATGGGTTGACTGGGCCCGCCGGTGTGCAAGGGCCGACTGGAATGAGTCGCAAGGGCGACACTGGACCAGCCGGCAAAAATTTCATCATTCAACATCCCACATCAAATGACAAATTACTGGTACACGTCTGCTTAGAGGGCCCAGAAGAGGGTGTTTATTACCGAGGTGCTGGTGAAATTACCAACAGTGAATCTGCTACGGTTGTTTTGCCCGAGTATGTGACTAATTTAGCATATGATTTGACAATCAACGTGTCGGCGGTGTATGATGGTTCGGTGAAGATATACAATTGTGGAGAAGTTGAAAACAATCAATTTACTGTTCATGGAGTCAACGGCAAATTCAACTGGTTGGTTGTTGGAAAACGACGAGACATTGAAACCGAGCCGGACAAGTCCGCAGTCACTGTGAGTGGCAATGGTCCGTATTTATGGGTGTAGGGGTAGGGGAACCCAGGTTGTAGGGGAACCCAGGTTCCCCTATGACCCCTCCTGAAAAAGGGAGGGTTTGAAAGGAGTTGTTTTACAACTAATACAAATAATATAAAGAGGTAAGTATATCATTATATTATATGCAGACAACAACTAGAGAATGGTTGATGAGTTTATTAATTGTGAATACTGATAATAATTGTACAACACGAAATGGTATATTATGGAAATCTGTAGCAGGATTCTCACAATGTGGCTGTGTTTTTGCTATTTATCAAAACGATTATAATTATTGTGTTCATTCAGCCGATGAATGGAAAGAAAATGAAGAACCTAATATGGGGTATTATGATAAATCACTAACATATGATGATTTAATCAGTAAAATCGCAAATACTTATGATAAAATAACCGATAAGCGTAATAATTAAAATCTTCATCTGTTTAAAGGAGGGGTCATAGGGGAACCTTGGTTCCCCTAATAAATTAAAATCACATCGTAATATAATACAAATGACAACAAATGGATATTTAGGTGAAAGGAGATGCTGCGATTTGAGACTGCTCGGTCCCGCAGGTCCGCAAGGGCCAACCGGTCTCGGCGCAATCGGTCCCGTTGGGACCACTGGAATTCGTGGTTTTACCGGCCCAACTGGGCGAAATTGTGTGGGGCCAACCGGCCCGTCCAAATCATTCGTGATTGACCATCCTACAAACCCCGACAAGTATTTGGTGCATGTTTGTTTAGAAGGACCCGAAGCCGGTGTTTATTACCGAGGAAAAGGTACAATTACTAACAATCAATCGACTACTATCGACCTTCCGGAGTACGTCGGAAATTTAGCGAACGATTTCACAGTCCAAGTGACCGCCGTGTTTGACGGGGTTGTAAAGGCTTATGCTTTCAGTGAAGTTGTAAATGGTTCGTTCACCGTGCACGGCGTGAATGGGACGTTCCATTGGTTGGTAATTGGAAAGCGACACGACATTGTGGTTGAACCTCTCAAGGGCGACGTGGCGGTGACTGGAGATGGACCGTATCTGTGGATTGAATGAAATGTTGTTGTTGTAATCTTACAATCGAAATTATATATTAAATAAATAACATATAATTTATTATGGCGTCGTCACAAACACCGACCATTGTGTCTGCATTCTTCACAAATATAAACACCCAAACAAGCGAATGGTTGTCGAAATATATTGAGTTTGGTCGCTTGATGTTGCGCGCAAAGATTCCGAAAATCATCTTCATCAGCGAAGACATTTACGATTGGTTCAGCGAAGACTCTAGTGAATTCACCGTCCTGATACCAGTGAATAAGTCAGACATTTACTTGTACAATTATAAGGAGCTATTGACGAATTTCAGTTTGAACACGAACAACCCTAAAAAGGACACGTTTGAGTACATGTTTTTGATGTGTTCGAAGACAGAGTGGGTCACCAGAGCGATTGATTTGAACTGCTTCAATTCTGATAATTACATCTGGGTTGATTTCCGAATCAAGCACATGTTCAAGTGCGGTGACGACGAGTTCATTAAAAAAATAGAGAGCTTGCAAACCAAGAATTACGACAAGGTTCGAATTGCAAGCATCTGGAATCCAAACACGTCCAACTTCAGTGTCAATATCTACAGGGACATATCGTGGTACTTTGCGGGGTCAATGTTCGGCGGAAGCAGGCGCGCACTGATTGAATTCGCAAGTCTGATGAAGGATAAGTGCATTAGTATCATGGCAGAGAGAAACACTATTATGTGGGAGGTGAATATCTGGTATTTGCTGTACAAGGAACATCCGGAATTGTTTGACTTGTATGATGGTGGTCACGACAATACAATCGCCGACAATTATTGAAAAAAATGAATAGTTAATATTGTTTTTGAAGAACAACATTAACAGGAACACAATCACACAACCACACAAGTAGATATGAATTTTGTAGCAATGACTTTCGAGGGACACGTGTCTGATGCAGAACTTACTATTGCCAGTGCCGGCTTTTCTACGGAGATGTGGGAGCCCGAGTTCGGGTGGACTCCATTGGAAAAAGAGGCCGGTGAGGCACCCCATCCACCTCAGATGTTAGCAGCGCTCATGTGCTTCGTCGCATTCTTCATCAAACCAGTTCAGCGCGTATGGACCCATTTAGGAGCTGAAATGCAAGCAGGCAAAACAGGCGTGATTAATGCCTTGACGAGACTTATCCTCAAGAACGCTCGTAAGCTCAAGTTCACTCCTGGTCGAATCTTTGTCCTAACAGGTATGAATGATAATGCTTGGAAAAAGCAGACGAGAGAGCGTCTTCCTTGCGCACTACACGCCAATGTCTTTCACAACGGAGGACTTGTAAATTTTGCAAAGGCTATTGCTAGTCTTGCAGCAGGACAAGAACTATCCAACGTTCTGATTGTCATTGATGAGAGCCACCTGGCGTCTGCAATTAAAAATCGCCCATCTAAACATATATATGAAATGGTTACGCGGTTGTGTCCCCAGGAAAAATGGCAGGAAAATACTATTCGTTTCCTCACGATTAGTGCAACTGACCCTGCCAAGGTGCTAACAATTGCTGGAATAGACAATGCGCAGGTGGTTCGGCTTCAGACAACAAGTGAGTACCAGAGCATAGAAAGCCTTAATGCCGCTAAGCGCATCCGCAGTCTCGAGACCTTCAAGAACATTAACGACCCGTCAGCAATTGCGGAATTAAAGCGCTGTATTGCCGAAGAGTTCAGTGATGCACCTAGGTATCATATAATTCGCGCTCCTTATGGAAAGACCGGAGAAGTCATTGAGAAAATTAGCGAGGCTTTCCCTCACTCACCCGTTGTTAAATTTGACGCTGTTGAGAATGCTCGCCGAAGTTCTGTTGATGACGACGTACGGTCGGATTGTTCGATGGATGACATCAACGATGTTCTTCTCGAGGCACCCGACAAAGATACATTTGTTGTCATAAAGAATATGCTCTATGCCGCAAAGACGCTTAACGATGAGTTTGTGGGTGTATTGTGGGACCGGTTGAGTTCCGGCGGTAAGGATGACACATCACTGCAGAGTCTCGTGGGCCGTGCTTGCGGGTACAACAAGAACAAACGTACAATTATATATACATCAAAAACAACGGTCGATAATTACCTAAGTTTCTGGCGCGAACTTTGTGCCGATGAACGCATGAAGAGTCTTGTCATTACCGACGCCAACAAGGAGAAATTAGCAAAGCGAATGGTCGGAATCGACGCGCACGATGCGGTTGGTGGTGGCGTACAATTTTCGGTAAACTCAAATGTATCTTGCCCTCTTTATGCCGCGGGTGGCGATGCTGAACCACCCGTTGTGCCTGTCAAGCGTCAAAAGGCTGTCGAGTCTAATTTTGAACACTCGTATGTGGAATACTCATCTTTTGAAGCGGCCAAGACTGCTGTGGAAGGAATTCATACACCCAAATACTCTGACGACGGATTCTACCTTACATCGACATCAGGTAGCATCAAAAAGCAACCGTATAGCGCTGTACTGGCAGCTTGCACTGGTAAAAAGACGGCTAACCTCCCGTGGGGTAATCTTGAAGTTGGCGGCAAGTGTAATCGCCTTTACGTTGGATACAAGGATGCGAATGACGTGGGTTCGGCAGTGTTTGTCGTGCGCACCCTCACGCGTATCGGCTGAAATTCATTTGGAATAAAAACAAACAATAAATAATTAAATAATATTTTTTATTAGCTAACAACTTATTGATTTCTAGCACTTTTTGCAACCTTCTTGTAAGTCAATGTAAGTAGTTTTATGTTTTGCTGTCAGTAAATGACTTTCATACAACAATTTCTTAGAGCATTTAAAGTTGCATTTTTTTCACAATAATATTCGTCGATAATTTCGCAACTGGAATTGTAAGTATTCGGAAGTATTTATAACTTACAGAAAAAGTTCCTACTTATTCTTATCAATATAAACCTCCTTGGCAATCATTCGTACAATCTTGTTTTCTTTCTCTTCGTCGGTGCTGGCGCCTCTGCCTCCGTAGGACTCCATTACGATTTTATTGTACTGGTCAGAGTACCTGGAAGCACTGGTGACACAATCTGGATATTTCTCCTTGAATAACACTGTATTCCCAGTGTTCTTGAAGGCCACTCGTCGAATGAGTTTCCTTACCTCTTTATTATCATCGGGCTGCTTTGCCCATTTGCCGTCCTCTTTAATGTACATTGAATGCCTCTTCTCATCACCAGAATGCATGGGTCGCATGTGAATATCAAGGGACCGAAGTTTCTTGATGATGATGCTGGAGATACCTTCGACGTACCCAACCTTTCCTATATTGATAAGGTCATCATACCCAGGCTGAATTGAATCAATAAATTCAGAGATATTCATAGCATCCTTGCAATGCTCATTCAAGAACACATTCATATTAAAGGTTTTATTGTGGGAATTAACCATGTTATGACTATTATTACCAACACCATGTTTACATACTTCTTGAAATGTTTCTATCATTTTACTGTTCTGCTCAAGTAACATACTTTTGAATTCATCATTCTGTTTTAATAATTGAAAAATAACAGTAGAATCTATAGAATTAGACATCCCTACGGGGTTATTTTCTGGTTTCATACACCTTTTCTTGTGTCTCCATAACCCGGTGTTATCCTTATATTTTTTATCACAAATTTGGCACTGGAATTTATTAGTTTGCGATTTATCTGCGATATTTATTGCTGAATCATTGCTAACCATTGCTAAACTAGTGTTTTTGTGTTTTAGGGTTGATAGATGTTTATCATAATCAAATTTGTTAACAGTGTGATAGTCACAAAGTGAACAGTCGAATTTTGTTGCGATATTCTGCGACTTTTGGATTGCCATTTATTGCTTAATACTACAAAATATTATAATTTTCTTGAAAAATATAATTTTCAGAATTTTTTTCATCGTCACAAAGTGAAAAAATTTGTTTTCGGTCACCAGACGCTAATTTTACATTATGGTCACAAAACACAAAAGTTCATGTCTTTTTCGGAAAATCAAAAAACGGACATTTATAAATGTCCATTTTTCATTTTCCAAAATCAATTTGGGAAAAATAATTCAAGGTTTTGTATAATAAATCAACCAACCTACTTAAAGGGTTTTATCAATATAAACCTCCTTGGCAATCATCCGGACAATCTTGTTCTCCTTCTCTTCGTCGGTGCTGGCGCCTCTGCCTCCGTAGGACTCCATTACGATTTCATTGTACTGGTCAGAGCTAACAAAAGCTCTTTGAATTCTTGATTCTGTTTCAGTAACTCTATAATTATATTGGAATCTATTTCGTGCGTTTCAGATTCTTTTTTAGAATCGACTACACCACATTTTTTATGATGATACCACAATCCAACCCTTGATTTATATGATTTATTACACAACGAACATGTGTTATGAATTGAAGAATTATCGGGGGATTCTGTTAAAGAATGTTCAATTTTTGGGTTATTTTTATGTTTAGATGTTAATAAATGTTTGTTAAAATCTTTTTTGTTATTGGTTTTGATGTTGCATATTGTGCAACTAAATTTATGGGATATTGGGGACAAATTTGTTAACATTTGTTATATATTTACTTAACAAAATAATCCCCTAAATAAAACCGAATTAAAAAAACCAAAAAAATATCGTCACAAAGTGAAAATTTTGTTTTCGGTCACCTGACGCTAATTTTACATTATGGTCACAAAACACAAAAAGTTCATGTCTTTTTCGGAAAATCAAAAAATGGACATTTATAAATGTCCATTTTTCATTTTCCAAAATCAATTTGGGAAAAATAATTGAAGGTTTTATATAATAAATCAACCAACCTACTTAGAGGAAAGGACGAATTAAGAGACGAGACAAGGCGCATAATGTAAAGAGAACACAGAAGATAAAAAATACAATCGAACGACTAAACGAAATCCCAAACGATAATTACATGTAATTAAAAAAAATGGAATTAATTTTTTATTGTGGTTATATTACATAAAAATTATGAAACGGTTCTTTATGCGAAATAAAAATAAGATTATCTCGATATACCAACCCGATAATTATGGGACAATAATGAAAATCATCGAACCTGATACATTATCGGTTCTCATTTACAAGAACATGTGTCCAACGAATTATCGACGTCGTGTGCGTCTCAAGAATATTCAGTTCTTACCAGAAATGATGCAACAACTAAATAAAGTGTTGGTTGGAAAATTATGTGCATTTGAAAATATTATTATTGATAGTTTTGGAATTACTACTGCAGATGTATTTCTCGAATCGAGAAATTTAGTCGAATATCTTAAAACGAATATGTATGCCATTGACGGGTTCTTTTGACATCATGTTTTCTATAGGATGAAAACAAAAAAGAACGGTCTGAAGAAAACGATGTGGTGAACAAATTCAAAGAATTTATCGTATAAACATTTTTTTCACATCATCAAAACACGTTTCAATTACATATGCCTTGTCGTCGTTAACACCAGTTGAAATAAATATGCGGTCGTTGTATCTGCACAGTGAGCAAGTGAATTCAATGTACGCGTTCGTGAAGAATACAAATTCGTCCGATACCCAAACCTCCTTCGTCAACGGGTCGAAGAGCATCCAGCGATGATACGTAATATCCTTGTTAACATGAATGAGAAACAGTGTGTATCGGTTGTCGTAGTGCACCCCGTTCGTCGAGCCGTGGTACCCCGCAAGTTTTTCTTTGTTGGCATCGCTAACTTCAATCGTTTCGCGGTCGTCGTCTAGCACGCTCTTGATTTGAAGCGGCGACAAGCTATAGATAACCTTTTCGTTTCTATGTCCGTCGAAATATGGCATCCAGTTTTTCTCAACAATATTCGGACTGCATTGTACAAACGAATGCACGTTAGACCCTTCAATGGTAGCGCGAAAAATACAAGCCATACCGCCGGGATTGCACTCGGGGACTGTTACCAGAATGGTGTCTGCAGACACAAACCGAATGTCTTCCAACCCCTTCCAATACGTGGCATATGTTGGCGACGAGTATTTGTAATTCAACACCGACACTTCGAATGAATCAACATCTAGCAACTTGGATAAATTGTCGTTGATGTTGCCTCTGAAAGAGTAATAAATTGAATTAGAATAGGTTTCACACATGGTGAATTTTTTGTCGTAAAATTTGCGATAGTTTACGCATCTCACCAAAACCACTGCATTTCCTTCGCCGTCAATGTACATTGATGGGTTCATCTCTACGTATGAGTTTACATTCCCAAACCTATCAACGAAGCACCGCTGTGGTGCGATTATCGGGTATACATTTGTTTTCGGAAACAAGTAAACCGAGTTCATTTGTAATGAGTATAATTTATATTGATTACAAATTTTAAGTATTAATTGACATATTAATTAACAACTATTAATTATAGTTGTTGTTGAATTTTATATTATTTTACTTGGGTGCGGTGTACTTCATAGCAGAATCAATGTACTTCTTGTCGTAAATTCCGACGACAGTCGTCCTGTCCCACACACTGTAATTCATCAGAACAGTGTCGTCCTTGACAATCAACCCCAGGCAATATTCAATCGGCTCTGTGAAAAACTTGAACGGTGCGGAGTATCGCAGCAGGTTCATCGACTCATCGAATGCAACCAGCATGTGATAGTAGTGGCGAGGCGACTCGTAAGAAACCACGTGCAGGACAAACCAAAGCTCGACTTCGTCGGGTTGTCCGTTCTTGTTCTTCTTCACGTACTTGAAACCACAAGTGGACCCCCTCGTCTTCTCAAATATCTTCGGCATGCTTCTCTCCTCGACCAAGTTGAGGACGGTGCCGTCCTCGCTCACCTTGCAAATTTGTAACGGCGCCCACTTGTAAACGACGTGCGTCTCACCCTTGTATGTGACATAAACCCAGTTCTTCTCGCATCCATTGTCAGAAAAGGAAGGCTTGATTTCCTTGAACTCGAGCTCGTCCTTTGTGATATCGTAATTGCCGGCAACAACTCCAATCTGGTCGTTCTTGTGGTATCCTGTTCCAATGAACATCAGCTCGCCCGACTTCTCATCGTTGAAAATCCGGACGTCCTCGATTCCAACGTAACGGCGAGTCGTGTCGCTGATGTCAAACCACTTGTCGTTAACAGGTGCATAATCACTGGTGAGCTCCGCATACCGATTGAACGTAATAATGTTCTTGTCGCAGTTCAAATAGCCACCCTCGCTGTTAATCCAGTAATTCACATACCTGATGTTAATCAGATACCCGTCTCCGTTCTTCTTGGGAATAATGCAGCTAGACGACGACTGGAGCTTGATTAGCTTTCCATTGACGAACTTCTCGACAGTGTCGTCGAATGTGAGGATGTGTCGCGGCTTCAATATCTGCTTGTAAAATTTCATGTTGCGCAGCAGATTGTCGTTCATGTGCGAATCGCCGCAGTGATTCAGGACGTTCACAGTCTCGTCGCTAATATTGCTCACACCCAAATAAGCAGCGATAATAGTGTACTCGAAATCCAGCTTGTGCGTGTATATGTCATTGTGCAAGAACAAGTAGTCGTTCCTGTTAGGATTCTGTTGAATGACCTTTTTACCAGCCTGGTAAAACACGTCGGCTATCTTCTGCTTGCCAGCGTGTCTGTAGTGGTTCACAATCTCATACAGATTCTCAACGCGACCTGGGTAGTAGTTATATCCCTCCATCCACGCGTTGATTGCCTTCTCAATGTTGCCCATCTTCTTATAGCACAACCCTATCCTGTAGTAACTGTACCACACTTCCTGCGCCCATCCACCAATCTCAATCCGCTTCTCGTATATGGGAATCGCCAATTCAAATTGGCCAGCGTCGTGGTAACTGTTTGCCAGGTAAAAATGATACCTGTCGCTGTTCGGCTCCTTTTCAATGGCTCCGGTCAAGAGGCGAATGTCGCGCTCGTACTTGTCGCTCTTGCAACCGCCGTCTCCCAAGTCGTTGATGAAGAGCTCGTCCTTCTTGATAGAAAGCAGCTTGTTGTCGCTGGGAGTTGAAATGTACTCGTGCGTGACTCCAACGTACTTGAACTTCCCGTTGTTCCTCATGATTCTCATGTTCTGGTAAAAGAAACTGTCGGAACCCTGCAGAATGTAACACGAGTCGTAGTCCTTCAGCATCATCTTGTTGAAGTTTCTGACACTCAGAGTCATATCGGCATCCATCAAGAGTACGTAATCTGACAAACCAATGCACGATTGAAGCGCAAAATTACGATTGTATGCGAAATCCGTGAACGGCTCAATTACAACCCTACCGGGGATTCCCTTGCTCTCAAAGTACGATTTAATCACCTCAACAGTGTCATCCGTTGAGCCGGTGTCGCAAATGCAGTAGCTGTCTATGATAAGACAGACCGAATCCAACATTCTTGTTATGATTCGACTCTCGTTCTTGACAATCATGTTCAAGCACAGAGTGGGAGGCATATCAGTTGCTTCTTTTTCATCGGTTATCTCGATTTGTACCATTTGAATAGTAAAACTAATGCATTGTATTTAAATGATTAAATTCGAATAAATTATATTTGGTAAATATAAATGGCATGCACACGATTTAATTATGACCCCTGCAGAACAAAGAAACAGTTGCAGCAAGCTACTGGTCCGGGAAGGTGGGTTTTGAACACGCCTGGAAACGGCGAGACGCCCGATTACTTTGAAGACCCGTACATAATAATTCAGAAATGGGGAGGCAATCTTAGAACTAACACTATTGATTTGGAGAGCGAGTTGAAAGGAGTGAATCGTCCCATGAACAAGGATTGTTTAGGAAATAATATATACACAAATTACAACGTGTCCAGCGAGCCAATTAAATATCCGACGTCGAAGGCTCTGTTTACCGAACAGTCGAGGGCGATAGCTCCTGCTTGGATGGTTCGCGATGCCGAGCAGGTTGATTGGTATTACCCGCCGCTTGACCCTCAGGAAAACACTTGTATGCCATTTTCGAACAATTTAAACACGCGCATTTTCGAAAGAGACCATTACACGACAAAGCGGGATTGTGTTGTGAATGAAACCAACAATTTGTTGCCTCCGAGTCGCAAGTTGATTAACTGAAACCGACAATAAAAATACCAAGGTATACTTTTATTGTTGTGCTTATAAAATAATTATCATTGAATATTTATCTTCCAATTCCCCAGCCCCAGTTTCGTGTTAGTTGCATTTATACTATATATATATAAATAGATAAATATTTATATAGTTTTTCACCTAAATCATTAACGATTGTTTTTCTTCTTATTTTTTATTCCTTCGGGTCATTTTACCGGTTCGTCGTGTGCGCTGTTTCTTCTTTTGCTTTCTATGCTTTCGTGTCCGTCCTTTTTTATCACCGCCGAACAATCTACGATGAACCACCACTCTCTCCTTGTCCTCATCCTCATCCTCATCCTCATCCACATCTTCATCATCGCTTCCGAACAAAGAAAGAGAGAAAGAACTCGGCTTAATGGAATCGTCTTCATTATAGTAATTCCTGCTAGCCGGGCGTTTTTTCACAGCAAACGACGCAGCCTTGCGCGCCCTGTATTCTTCGTGCAACTGTTCTCTCTTCTCATCTGTTGTTACCCTCCGCACAAAAGTCAAGCAGTCTTCCGGATTGCAAAGCATTGCTTCGCTGTGAAATATTCCCCCAGCGACCGTGTTCATTGTATCGCACGCATATCCATGATAACCAGGGTAACTATCGCAAATATGAGAAGAAATCATCCGGTCCTTTACACCGACAGACTCTCTCTCTCCTCGAGGATTCGTATACCCATAATTAATGTTTAGTACCTCTTGATTTTCCTCATTGAGGCTGTCATAAAATGGCGTATCCTGATTTTTATCAAGAGCAATCAACTTGAGTGGTTTCTTTGTCTTGAACTCGAATGTAGTACCATAATTGGTTTCAACATTAACAGCATTGAACCCAAAAAACGTTTGACTGTTCGTCAATGTCATTGTATCGCCAATGACCGACGAATCTCCTCTGTACAATACAGTGTTTTTCGGCAGTGAATAGTAATATACACCTTGTTTTTTATCGAATTTTGTACTAAAAAATGTATCTTCCATGGCGGCGGCAGGCGATATACAATTATATTATATTTTATATTTAGCTCAATAATTCTTGTTTTGGAAATGCAGAATACAGAATACGGGTAACACTATCAAATTAAAAAATATAATACTTTATATATAATATGGAATTAGCGATACCTTTAATAGCATTGGGAGGAATGTACGTAATATCGAATCAAAAGACAAGAGATACAAATTCTTCCGCACCAGTGAAAATATCACAGGAAAATTTTTCTACAATGGGCAGAAAACCCAATTATATACCAAACACTAATATTCCTCCTCAGAATTACCCGGTTCCGAACACCAGTGAGGTAGTTGACACTGTTCAGAAGTACCAGAACCCGAATGCTGCAAGTGACAAATATTTCAATCAGAACACTTATGAGAATACCGTTCGCGGTGGCGGTGCTGTGGGGTCTAATCCTCAGCAGGTGTATTCGTTGACAGGCGATTACATGAATTCGGGACAGTTTAAGCACAACAATATGGTGCCTTTCAGCGGAGGGAAGGTGAAAGGGCGTTTGTACGATGATAACATTGCGGAATCTGTTTTGGACAATATGAACGGAACCGGTTCTCAGTTGTTCAAAAAGGTCGAACAGGGTCCGCTGTTCAAACCAGAGGAAAACATGCAGTGGGCGTATGGTGCGCCGAACCAAAGCGACTTCTTCCAGTCGCGAGTTAATCCGAGCATGAAGAACAATAATGTCAAGCCATTCGAGAGCCAGAATGTGGGGCCGGGACTAGACCACGGGTTCGGAACGAGCGGCAACGCCGGTTTCAACTCTGGCATGGAGGCGCGCGACAAGTGGTTGGACAAGACGGTCGACCAGCTCAGAATTGCAACTAATCCGAAACTGGAGTACACCCTGGAGGGCCTTCAAGGCGGCGCGAGTGCCCAAATCAAAAATGTCGGGCTTATTGGTCGCGTGGAGAAGCAGGGACCCGACACGTTCTTCGTCAATTCACAAGATAGGTGGCTCACGACGACTGGTGCGGAGAAGGGAGAGACGCTGCGCCCAATCCAAGAGATGGGGATTCTGAGGCGAAACAATGTCGAGGTTGATTACGCTGGTCCTGCTGGTCCCGCGGATAGAAAGGCTGGGTATGCTCCGGAGAATTACGAAGCGAGCAAGCGACACCAGTCGATGACGTGCGATGTGAAACCGTCTGCTGCGATTGGTCGAGGGCCGACCAATGATGGTGACAATTTACTGAGGAGTCACACTAACTACGCGAATCACAGGTCGACCATCAAACAACCCGACACGTTCAGGAGCGGGTTTGGTGGAGCGATAGGCGCTGTCATTGCACCTATTATGGACATATTGCGCCCATCCCGCAAGGAGGAACAAATTAACAATGTTCGAATTTACGGTGAGGTCGGCACGACAGTGCCGCAGAGCTACGTGCTCAATCCGAACGATACTACGAATACGACCATCAAGGAGACCACATTGTACGCCCCGACGTTCAACATCAGCAATCAGAAAGAGGGAATGTACGTGAATAATTACACTCCTACTGGTCTGACGCAGAGGGATGCCAACTGTTCAAGTTACATTGGTTCGGCTGGAGGACACGGTTCGCAATACGGAAGCATGGTGTACGAGGCAGCCTACAAGCAGACCAACAATGAGATTAAGTCTGCCACCATCAACAACAGACCGAATCCTGGTGGGATTGAAACATTCAATTCCAAG